>PJEL010000100.1_pt1 | contig 96171 bp, 98 predicted proteins | sample 1853271 | NCBI WGS metagenome assembly PJEL01 (sample SAMN08108733, study PRJNA415343) | Invertebrate metagenome, whole genome shotgun sequencing project. | host: Globobulimina | place: Sweden: Gullmar Fjord | collected 2015-08
ATAAAGCCTCTATTTTGGCAACAATTTGATTTTGCGGTCATTTGTGCCATTATAGAGGCTTTATTTATTTTAACCAACTGTTTTTATTAGTTTAAACACTAATCTTTTCAACACCCTTAAAGTATGTAAAATATCAAGATAAAAAATAATTCATAAATAACATTGGGAATTGCTCAATTGTATTTCAGCAAGGCCCCATGGGTTTTGCTGAGAACGGCCTTATAGGCCGAATTCAAAACCACGTTCTATGAGCGTGGTTGTTTATTTTATTTTTTTATAGTGAATCAACAGAGTTTTTCTGTATGATGAAGGAAATATCTTAACCATATTTTAAAGATACAACCTCCAGTGAGGTCCCACATGTCTCTTGACGAATTTCACCCTTGTACCATCATAGAGCCTTTTCGAATCCGATCTGTGGAGCCTATTCATTTCTCAACCATGTCCCAGCGACAAGATGCACTTAAAGAAGCAGGATACAACCCTTTTCTGCTTCATGCCAATAAGGTAGTTATTGATTTACTGACCGACAGTGGCACCGGTGCAATGTCCTCCCGCCAATGGGCAGGCATGATCGCCAGTGATGAATCCTATGCCGGGTCTGATTCTTTCTTCAACTTTGAAAAAGCTGTTCAAAGTATTACAGGCTTCAAACATGTCATACCCACCCATCAAGGAAGAGCTGCTGAACATATCCTTTTCAACTGCATTGCAAGTCCTGGGAATATTATCCCTAATAATACTCATTTTGACACCACAAGAGCCCATGTGGAAAACAGTGGCGCCGAGGCTCGAGATTATCTAATAAGCGAAGGATATAAGCCGAAAATCATCCATCCTTTTAAAGGCAACATGAACCTTGATGCCCTCGAAAAGGCCATCAAAAAAGAAGGAGCAAGCCGCTTTCCTGCCATAATGCTTACCATCACCAACAATTCCGGCGGTGGTCAACCTGTAAGCATGGCAAATATACAGGCAACCAGTAAAATTGCCCATGCCAACAATATTCAATTTTTCCTCGATGCCTGCCGATTCGCTGAAAATGCCTGGTTTATTAAAACCAGAGAAAAAGGCTACAGCAATAAATCTGTTCTAGAAATCGCGCAAGAGATGTTTAGTTATGCTAACGGTTGCACCATGAGTGCCAAAAAAGATGGCATGGCCAACATCGGTGGCTTTCTTGCAGTAAATGACGACAAACTGGCCAAGAAATGCCGCAGTCTGGAAATACTTACAGAAGGATTTCCAACTTACGGTGGCATGGCCGGATATGACATGGAAGCTATTGCTCTTGGTCTCTACGAGGCTCTTGATGAAGGGTACCTCCGCTACCGGATCAGATCAATTGAATATTTGGGAGAAAAATTACTAAAAGCTGGCGTACCAATTGTTCAACCTACTGGTGGACATGCTCTCTATATTGATGCCCGCCAGATGCTTCCCCACATTCCTGCTGATCAATATCCTGCCTGGAGTTTAAATAATGGTTTATATTTACTTGGAGGAGTGCGGGGTGTAGAAATTGGAACAGTAATGTTTGGCATGCAACCTGATGGAAAAGAAAAACCGGCCCAGCAGGAACTCGTTCGTCTGGCATTTCCCAGGCGAGTCTATACCCAGAGTCACGTTGACTATATTGCAGAAGTTGTTTCAGCACTGAATGAACAAAAAAAGCAATTAGCCGGATACCGAATTATCAAGCAGGACAAAGTCCTGCGCCACTTCACAGCTCAGCTTGAACCAATTGGCAAAAACAACAAAAACTAAAAATAACTGATCAGCGACTTCCACTTCGTATTTTTCTCGGTTAGGAGTCATCTAAAATACAATATTGACTTGCAGACATGGAATCATATTTTCCATTAAATAATACAAAAAGGAAGCAGCAACCATGCCTCTAATCGAATGGAATGATTCATATAGTGTCAACATCAAGGAGTTAGACGAGCAGCATAAAAAATGGATTGAGATCATCAACAATCTTCATAAAGCGTTAGTGAGTAACAATCCAGATGATATGGAAAAAATTACTGCACAATCCCTGGACGCCATGCTTGAATATATTCTTATGCATCTGGCATATGAAGAAAGACATATGGAAAAAATAGGTTTCCCGGAACTGAAGGAACATCGAAAAAAGCACCAGGAATTAATTTTTATGATTCAAGGATATAATATTGAATTAAAACGAGGTTTCCTGATCCTCAACAGAGAACTCATGGACTTACTGACAGACTGGTTGGAAAATCATATCCTCAATGAGGATCAAAAATATGCACAATACGAACGTAACAATGATCCATCATCACAGATATAATATATATTTTTTTGCGCAATTAACTCAAAGCTTACAAGATAACCAATGTTATCCCTGGATTCTCACCGTTAAACTCACCTGATTCTAGCAAATATGGAAAACGTTTGAACAAATGCCGACGTTGCCCTGAGCGCTTACTCAAGCTTTCTCCACTCACCACTTCTTTAATCTGCCCTAAATCCATTAAATATTTCAGCTGTCTGCGAACTTCATCCTTGATGACGCCACCTTTACCAGATGCTCCATAACCATGAATAAATGTAACAACCCGACAACCTTGCTTCTGGCTGAAACATAGCTCTTGTTTCATCTTTTCCAGAGCCTGTTTTACCAACGGCAGGCCTTTTTTTAGATTGACTACCCTGTGACGGGGTCCCTGAACATGGGATGGATTTTCATTCAGCTTGGAACTACAAAAAGGGCATAATAAATCAAACGTGGCCACTTCATTACCACATATTTCACAAAAAACTTTATCCATAACAGATACAATTAAAACAGAAATAAAAATCTAACGCCTTCTGACTTCAATAACCTCAGGAATATGTTGAATATGTTGTTGCAGCAATCGAAGATGTTTCAAATCAGCCACTTCCACAACAATTTGGAGTTCTGCAATATTCTCTACATTTGTCCTGGCACTTAACTCAACGATATCAGCATCATCAGCACTAATGGCAGAACTGATCTCAGCCAAGATTTTTTTCCTGTTTTCAGCCTTAACAAAAAGTTCTGCTCGATGCATCACTTTCGGAGATCCTGTCCAGGTAACAGAAAGCCAGCGGGTAGGATCTGTTGACCGCAGATTGTTACAGTCATCCTTATGGATGGACACCCCCCTGCCGGTTGTTATAAAACCAACAATTTTATCCCCGGGAACAGGCTTACAGCATTGACTGACGCGAACAAGCATATCGTCCATACCATCGATATCAATAGCATCCCTGCTAGGTTCAGCAACTTTCTGTTCCTCTGTGTTCCTGCCCTTCTCCAACAACTCTGTTACCAGTTGTTGATTATCAGAAGTTTTAAATTCTTCTGGTTGTAAAACCCGTAACAGATGTTGCAAAGTAATAACACCTGAGCCGACTTTGACTAACATGTCCTCCAGCGAATTGGAGCCAAGTTGTTTCAACAGAACTTTAATCAGACCTTTCTTGATCAGTTTCTTAAAAGAGACATCATGCTTCTTAAGTTCCCGCTCACATATCTCACGACCAAGATGAAGAAACTTCTCACGTTCCTCTCGACGCAACCACTGACGAATTCTAGTCTTGGCTCGACTGGTTTTGACAAATTGCAACCATGAACGTTTTGGTTGCTGCTGTTTGGCAGTGATGATCTCGACAATATCACCGTTTTGCAGTTCATACTTTAACTGAACCAATTGTTCATTGACTCTGGCACCAACACAACTATCACCAACAGCAGTATGAATTGAATAGGCAAAATCAATAGGGGTACTGCCTCTTGGTAATTCCCGTACCTCACCAGTGGGAGTCAGGGCATAGACATCTGGAGCGAAAAGCTCACTGCGTACTGAATCAAGAAATTCCCTGGAATCCTCAACTTCCTGCAGGTCTTTTACCAGATTTTTCAGTTCTCTAAACAGACGAGCATCATTCTTGGTTATTTTTTGTCCTTCCTTGTAGGCCCAATGCGCAGCAACACCTTCCTGGGCTACCCTGTCCATTTCTTCAGTACGGATCTGGACTTCAATAAAATGCCCCTGAGGCCCGGCAACAGTTGTATGAAGAGACTGATAGTTATTGGATTTGGGAGAGCTTATAAAATCTTTGATCCTGCTGGGAACAGGCTTCCAGTTTGCATGAACAGTACCAAGAGATTCGTAACACTCCTTAATATCCTTAACGATTATCCGAAATGCGACCTTATCATAAACCTTATCAAGAGGAATATTTTGAACCACAAGTTTTTGGTATATGGAAAACAGGTGTTTGGGACGTCCAAGAATCCTTAATGGTTCAACATTATTTTCAAATAATTTGTGCTTCAAAATACCAAGCACCTCTTCCACATAAGCCTCACGTTGGGCCAGAGAGTTTTCCAATCGTGAGGAAAGATCGCCATACTCAACCGGATGAAGATACTGAAAGGACAAATCCTCCAATTCACGTTTCAGCCAGTCAATTCCAAGACGACTGGCCAGTGGAGCGTAAAGATCCATGGTCTCGCTTGCCACATCATGCTGCAGTTGTTCATCTGCAGAGCCAAGAGTCATCATATCCTGAAGACGATCTGCCAATTTGACCAGCAATACCCGAATATCTGCGCCCATTGCCATGAACAGTTTTCTGATATTTCCTGCCTGATGAGCGAGTTGACTCGAGTATTGTACGTTGGTAATTTTGGTCGTACCGTTGACAATTTTGGCCACTCCTGCCCCGAACAGTTCCTCTATTTCGGCCATAGTGGTTACTTCTTCTTTCAACACACCATGAAGAAGTCCGGAAATAACAGTATCAATATCTAGCTTCATGGAAGCAAGAATAGAGGCCACCTCCAGAAGGTGCAAAACATAGGGGTCACCGGAGGCATGTATCTGTCCCGCATGCTTTTCACTGACAAATTCGTAGGCTTTGGTCAACGGAGGAAGTTCACTCTCCTGCAAATACCCTGAACAAATGGTCAAAAGTCCTTTAATATCAGACATGGCCTATAAAATTAAACGATCTGTGTTTTGTCGCTTATAAAAATGTTATATGTTTAGGAAAGTGTACGTGCCAGTTCATTACTTACAAGTGAAACAACATGCTCAACAATTGAATCATGAGAAATGGACTCTACTTGCCCATCCTTACGACTTCGCAACTCCACTTTTCCTTCCTTACTAAAGGTTTTGCCTACAGTAATTCGATAAGGAATACCTATCAAATCAGCGTCTTTAAATTTTGACCCGGGTCGTTCATCCCGATCATCAAGCAGCACCTCTATACCCTGATCAAGCAATTCACTGTAAATCTGATCGGCACATGCGGTAATTGCAGAATCCTTTAATCCAAGATTAAGAACGATCACTTGAAACGGCGCAAGTGGCAAAGGAAAAATAATTCCATTTTTATCGTGATTTTGTTCAATTGCAGCAGCGATCACCCTGCTAACACCGATACCGTAACAACCCATGACAAACGGTTTTTCACCACCTTCACGGTCCTGAAAGGATGCATTCATCGCCTCACTGTAAACTGAGCCAAGCTTGAAAATGTGGCCAACTTCAATCCCCTCTGTGAGCCGTAGTGTTCCATCACATGACGGACAGGTGTCATCTGTGCTTATTTGACGAAGGTCACCAATTACATCTGGGGTAAAATCACGTCCAGGATTTACGCCGGTAAGATGATGTCCTTTCTTATTTGCCCCGGCAACACAATTACACATCTGCATTACTTCCTGATCAGCTACAACAGTAAGAGGTAAATCTACAGGTCCAAGATAGCCAACCGGCAATTTGGTCATGTCATAGGCGGAAGCATCATCAAGCAAATCCACCTCAGCAGCACCAAGTATATTTTTCAGTTTCACGGGCTGAACAGTACGGTCACCTCTGACAAGAGCAGCCACCGGTTTACCATCAGCCAGATATATCATAGTTTTTATGATGTCAGTGGTCTTTACAGAGAGGAACTCAGCAACCCTAGCTACTTTTTTAGTTCCAGGTGTTTCCACCTCAACCATCTCTTGTAATTCCACATCCAAACATTTTTCAGCAGTCACTCTGACAGCTGCTTTCTCAACATTTGCGGCATATTCACAACACTCACAGATAACCAGAGTATCCTCACCTGTTTGAGCTAACACCATAAACTCATGTGAAGAAGATCCGCCAATGGAGCCGGTATCAGCCTCAACAGCACGAAATTCCAACCCACAGCGTTTGAATACCTTGTGATAAGCATCATACATTTTCTGATAAGTTAAACTAGCCCCTTCGTCATCAATATCGAAACTGTAACCATCTTTCATTACAAATTCCCTGCCGCGCATCAAACCAAAGCGTGGCCTGATCTCATCGCGGAATTTGGTCTGTATCTGATAAAGATTTGCTGGCAATTGCCGATATGATTTCAACTCCCTTCTAGCAAGATCTGTTATAACTTCCTCATGGGTTGGTCCAAGGCAAAATCCCCTGTTATGCCGATCAGTGAAACGAAGTAACTCTGCCCCATATTTATTCCACCTTCCAGACTCCTCCCAGAGATCTGACTGCTGAACCATAGGCATTAATATTTCTTGTGCATCAGCCCTGTTCATCTCCTGCCTGACTATCTCAGACACTTTTTTCAAAGTAGCAAGACCCAAAGGCAGATAAGAATAAACTCCGGCAGTAAGTTTTCTGATAAACCCTGCACGCAACAGTAATTTGTGACTTACAACCTCTGCTTCAGCAGGATCTTCCTTAGTGGTTGGCAATAAAAGTTTTGAATAGCGCATAATATAATTTCTGTCTTGTTCTCAATAGTTGTGTAGAAATCCTAATTTCCAGGTATTAATAACACTCTCCGGCATAACTAATACGTGACAAGATGCTGATACGGTATACATATAACAAGATAGTAAAGGTGCAGGCGAGATAATCAGGCTAAATTTTTAATAATGAAAGCATCGCACCTAGCCTTCTTTCTCCATCTTCTCAAGCTCTTGAAGAAAAACAGGTAATAGTTCTTCTTCTGAAACTTTCTTTAAGATCTTTCCTTTTTTAAAAATAATACCAACACCGTGCCCACCGGCAATACCGATATCTGCCTCTTTAGCTTCTCCAGGTCCATTTACAACACATCCCATAACAGCGACCTTAAGATTACTCTGCATGGTCTGTAAATATTTCTCTACCTTTTCTGCTAAGGGAAAAAGATCTATCTTGGTACGACCGCAGGTTGGACAGGAAATCATCTCCGGACCCCTCTCTCTGATACGAAGAGAACGTAACAATTCGTAACAAACCCGAATCTCTTCAACTGGATTTCTGGTCAAAGAAATCCGGAAGGTATCCCCTATACCATCATGAAATAAAAGACCAAGAGCAACACTGGATTTAACAGTACCTGCAATCAAACCACCAGCTTCGGTTACACCAAGATGAAGAGGATAATCAGTTTTTTCAGCGAGAAGACGATAACCGTTAACAGTTGTCAGAGTATCAGAAGATTTTATTGATATCTTAATATCATTAAAATCATGTTTTTCGAGCAGAGCAACATTTCTTAGAGCACTCTCAATGAGTGCATCAGGCTTATTCGGTGTAGGAAATCCATATTTTTTCAAAAGATCTTTTTCAATAGAACCAGAGTTAACTCCAACCCTGATGGGTACTTTATGCTGTTTAGCAGCATCAACAACCTTTGTCAGCTTTTCAGGTCCTCCAAGATTTCCTGGATTGATCCTGATGGCCTGAGCGCCGTTTTCCATTGCAGCAACAGCAAGACGCCAGTCAAAATGAATATCTGCAATGAGAGGAATATCAATACTATTTCGTATTGCCTTGATCGAGGCAGCAGCTTCGAGATCAGGCACTGCAACTCTAATTAATTCACAGCCTGCACATTCAAGCTCTTTAATCTGCTTTACGGTTTCCTCAACATCACTAGTATCAGTGTTACACATTGACTGAACACTGATGGGAGCATTACCTCCAATTTTCACATCACCGATCCGAATCTGCCTGGTAGGTCTTCTCGTGATCATGCCATAATTCCGTAACTGTTTTATCTCTTTTTCTGTAAATTAATTTCTGCTTCTGAGGCGCGAATATACATAGGCCCTGCAGTCACTGGATCCAATCGATCACCTTTCTGAAACAAATCACAACCTAAGAAACCAACTTTTGCAGCGGAAGGTAGAGTGAAACCAGGTAGAGCAATGGAAATATTTTCGTTTTTGTCAACATACTCTCTCACAAGCTCAGTGCCTGGGCCAATCAATAATACCGGTTCACTTATCATTTCAACTAATGCAGCGGGACTGATGACAAAATTTTGCCCAATCCGACTAACATGTCCTAATGAATCACTACGATAAAAACCGGCATAGACTTCTTGCTTACGAGCATCCAGGACACAACAGATTAAACGATCACTGAAAAATGCAAATTGAGCCAGTGCATCCAGGGTTGGGACGCCAACAACTGGAAGATCAGTCGCCATAGCAATACCTTTGGCTGCTGCCAGACCTATCCGGAGCCCTGTAAAAGAACCAGGACCAATACTGACAGCAAGAGCATCAATATCAACCCAATCCATCCCTGTAGAGTTAAGCAACCACTCAACACTGCCCAGTAACCGTCTGGAATGTGATACTTCTGGTTGACAGGTACACTCTGCCAACAGACGTCCCTGCTGAAAGCCACCTCGGGTCAGAGCAACGCTACCACAGCCGGTTCCGGTTTCAATTGCCAGAACTAATTCAGACCTGCCCACTTTTGCACTATCCTGAATATGTCATTATAAAAAACAAAAATCATCAAAGAACCCAAAAGAGCAATACCTATCTTCTGACTAATTATCATGGCCTTCTCGCTGAGTGGCCGTCTGATAATCCCTTCAATGGTTAAAAACACCAGATGTCCACCATCCAAGACAGGAATTGGAAGCAGGTTTAGAATTCCAAGATTCACACTTAGCAATCCCAACAACGAAATCAATTCAATCCATCCTGCTTCATATTGTTGGCCAGATATCTCGGCGATTCTAATTGGACCACCTAGCTCACTGGCAGGTACAACTCCTTGTATAATCTTTACTACTCCCATGCAGGTGTAGTAAATCAGGTTTGTGGAATGAATAAAGGAAGCTTTCAGTGATGGATAAAAACCTTCCCTATTATACACAACATGCTCTGTACGTTTCATACCGAGCATATATCGTTCTTCTACTACCTCACCAAACAAATTTTTCCTTTCACCTTTAGCTGGAACTGCCAAAAGATTTATAGTCTCCTCATCACGCAGAAGAGTCAATTTAATCTCTTTTCCTTGACTAGAGTTGACAAGTTCTGAAACTTGCAGCCAGGATGTGGTATCAAATCCGTCAATTGAGGTAATGAGATCACCTGTCTTAATACCAACTTTCTCTGCAACAGAATCTGGTAATACCTGACCTATTTCTGTGGTATCAATAGCATCCGGTAACCCAACAACGAAAAAAATTGAAAAGAAAACAAAAACAGCAAAAAGAAGATTGAATACCGGGCCTCCAGCCACAATACAGAATCGTTGCCATACGGCCTTATGAGAAAAGGAAAATTGGCGTTCACCGGATTGAATGTCTCCCTCCCCTAGTTGTTCTCCAAACATCTTCACATAACCGCCAAGAGGAAAAGCTGAGATAAGATATTCAGTATCACCCCATTTTTTACTGATAAGTTTATTCCCAAAACCAAGAGAAAATTTCAGGACACGCACGCCAAACAGTTTGGCAAATAAAAAATGACCAAACTCATGCACAAAAATTAATATTCCAAGTACAAAAATAAAGGAGATAAAAGAGTTCATAATTGACGCCAAAAAAACTTTAGTAATATTTAGAAGTTAATAAGAACATGAACAAACAAATTATCTTAAATCTGTTTAGCCTGTCCTTTCATTGTACCAATGTATCAGCCAGCAAGAACACTTATTTCTTCTTCTGCGAGATCACGGGCATTTTTATCCGCGTCCAGTATTGCCTGAATATCCATTTCATTACCATCTTCAGCCTTGTCAACTGTCCTGGCAACCACTTCTGAAATCTCGGTAAAACGGATTCGTTCCTGCAAAAAAGCCTCAACAGCGATTTCATTAGCAGCATTCATTATCGCAGGCTTCAGGCCACCTTGCTTTAATACGGAAAAAGCTAGCTGCAACGCAGGAAATCTTTGATAATCAGGCTTCTCAAAGGTCAAGCTGCCACATTGAGATAAACTCAGTCTTGATAATCCCAAGCCAAGTCTTTCAGGATAAGACATGGCATAGGCAATAGGAATACGCATGTCAGGAATCCCAAGTTGAGCGACAACAGAACCATCTATATATTCTACCAGGGAATGAACAATTGATTGTGGATGTACCACCACTCCAATTTGATCTTCCTTGATATCAAAAAGCCACCGCGCCTCTATAACTTCCAAACCCTTATTCATCAGTGTCGCGGAATCAATAGATATCTTTTTACCCATATCCCAGTTAGGATGAGCCAATGCCTGCTTAGGGGTTACATCACCTAATGACTCTCTTAGCCTGTCACGAAAAGGCCCACCAGAAGCAGTTAAAATAATGCGTTCCACATCCTGACGCCTACCAGCCTCAAGAGCCTGAAAAATAGCGTTGTGTTCACTGTCAATAGGCAAGAGTTGAACATTTTTGGCTCTGACTGATTCCATAACCAGACGACCTGCCATAACCAGTGTTTCCTTATTGGCTAGACCAATATTCTTGCCGGCATCAATAGCTGCCAGTGTAGGGAGCAATCCAACGGCACCTACAACAGCAGTAACAACCATATCAGAGCTTTCAATAACCGCTATTTTTATGTTTCCGTCATTACCATAAAAAATTTTATGCCGATATTTTTTAGGCAAATTAGCAGCAAGACTGGTGGCGAGTTCCTGATCCGCCACAGAAACGTATTCAGGTTCAAATTCAAGCACCTGATCTTTCAAAAGCTTGATATTTCTCCCTGCTGCAAGTCCGGCAACACGAAATTTATCTGGAAACTGACGAACAACCTCCAGAACATTTTTTCCTATTGACCCGGTAGAGCCTAAAAGAGAGATTGTTTTCATATAATTATTTCAAAATAGAGAATATAGAAAAGAGCAGGACCAGTGAGTAATAAGCTGTCGATGCGATCAAGCAACCCTCCATGACCTGCTAGGATAGTCCCGGAATCTTTTACACCTGATGATCGTTTTGCTACAGATTCAGTCAAATCTCCAACTATACCAATTGGCCCTAAAATCAAACCTAAAAGACATAGACTGATATAGCTTACTTCTGGCAAAAAAGTAGAACCGATGACATAAGCACCAAAAACACCAGCACAGATCCCACCAACAGCGCCGGCAATGGTTTTATTTGGACTGATATTGGGACACAGTTTACGTTGACCAAATTTCTTTCCTGAGTAATACGCTCCCGTGTCTGAACAAGCGGTGACTGCAGTTAGCATCAATAGCCAGAAATTTCCATTTTCAAGGAATCTAATCAGAACAAGATGGGCAATGCAAAACGAGATATATAAGGCTCCGAGTCCATTTAGAGCAAAAAAACCCAGGACGTCATCAACTCTGGTATAAAGCCTGAAAACAAAAAATATGCTTCCCAGCAGACTTGCAAATAAGGCGGCGGAAACTGCATCAATGGTTCCAAATGCAGATGCCACTATAGGTAAAATAGCAATAAATACCGAAAGGAATTTTTTGGAGTTTGTTAAAAAATTGCAAGTCATACGATAGTATTCGTATAACCCACGAATTCCGACGATCAAGATAAAAAACCAAAACAAATAAGACGGTGCAGCCAGCAGAAAAACTACCCAGAGAGCAGCCATTGTAATGCCAGGTAAGACTCTCCCCATAGATTATTACTCCTGCCTTAGTTGAGCACCGGTTTTTCCATAACGACGCTGCCTTTGGCTATAAACACTTACTGCTTCAAAAAGTTCATCTCTGCCGAAGTCAGGCCATTTATCATCGGTAAAATACAACTCCGCATATGAGGCTTGCCAAAGTAAAAAATTGGAGAGCCTTTTCTCACCACCCGTCCGGATAAGGAGGTCGGGGTCTGGTTGCTGGTAAGAATACAATGAGTCACTAAGTGCCTCTTCAGATATATCCTTCCAATTCATTTCACCATCACAGCATTTCTTAGCCAAAGATTGCACTGCCAGTAAAATCTCATTGCGCGACCCATAATTAAGTGCGAGATTTAACCGCATGGATTTATTGTTCAAAGTTTTTTTAATAGAAGCATCCAGAACGGTGTTAACTTCTTTAGGTAAACGCGATTTATCACCGAAACATTGCAATTTAATATCATTTTTGAGCATATTATCAAGCTCTGACTGAAGATAGCTTTTAAGCAATCCCATCAGCCCTTTCACTTCAGTACTGGGACGATTCCAGTTTTCAGTAGAAAAAGCATAGAGAGTTAGATGTTTAATTCCCAACTCTCGCGCAGTTTCCACAACACGACGAACAGAATCGACCCCGGCTTTGTGGCCAAACAAACGTGGTTGTTTTCTTTCTTCAGCCCAACGACCATTTCCATCCATTATAATGGCAACATGTTTAGGGATAGATTCAATAGTTTGCAATGCATTTTTCATGATAAAAAGAGGTGAATTTCGTGAAAAATCAAACCTCCATAACCTCACTTTCTTTACCTGCGGTTATTTTATCAATTTGTTTAACAAAAGCATCAGTTTCATTTTGAGCCTGTTCCTGGAGTTTAAACATATCATCTTCAGAAATATCTTTATCTTTCTTTTGGTTTTTCAAAATATCGTTTGCTTCACGTCTAATATTTCGAACTGCAACACGAAATTCTTCAGCTATTTTCTTTACCTGCTTCACGAGATCCTTGCGACGTTCTTCGGTCAGGGGTGGTATCGCCAATCGAATGACTTTACCATCATTTGCTGGAGTGAGTCCCAAGTCAGAAGCAAGAATTGCTTTTTCAATAACAGCAAGCATCTGTGGATCCCAAGGTTGAATAACAATCATTCTGCTCTCAGGTATCGTTAGAGTTGAAGCCTGATTTAATGGCATCATAGATCCATAAGCGTCAACTTTCACGCCATCAAGAATATTTAAAGAGGCTCTACCTGTTCTAATTTTAACAAGTTCTCGCTTAAAGGCATCTACACTTCCAACCATTTTCTCCTTAAGTTGATCAATCACTTCACTAGACATAATCCCTCCTTTTTGCTGTTACAGACAACCACTCAGATCCAATTGATATTCCAAAACATTTAGCTTTGTAAATGGGTAAAGAATCATTCGGTGATCAAAGTTCCTACATCTTCCCCTTTTACGGCTCTGATAATATTGTTTTCCCTTTTCATATTAAAAACCAATATAGGTAATTTTTCATCACGAGCAAGAGATATACCCGCGGCATCCATTACTCTCAAATTATTTTTCAAGACATCAGTATAAGATAATTTATCATATCGCACGGCATTTTCGTGTTTTTCAGGATCCATATCATAGACACCGTCTACACGCGTCGCCTTCATGATTACGTCTGCCTCAATTTCAAGAGCCCTTAAAACAGCAGCAGTATCTGTTGTAAAATATGGGTTTCCGGTACCTGCTGAAAAAATCACAACTCGTCCTTTATCCATATGACGAAGTGCCTTTCTCCTAATATAAGGTTCACAGACACTCCGCATCGTAATGGCAGACATCACCCGAGTAGGAATACCTATTTGTTCTAAAGCATCCTGCACGGCCAGACTGTTAATAACAGTGGCTAGCATTCCCATATTATCAGCAGAAGTACGATCCATACCACTTGCGGCACCAGCTACACCACGAAAGATATTTCCAGCTCCATTTACAAGACATAGCTGAATACCTAGTTGATGAACAGCTAGTATTTCCGAAGCTACGTATTGAATCATCTCGGAACTAATCCCAAATGATTCATCTCCCATTAGGGCCTCTCCGCTGATTTTCAAAAGTATGCGCTTGTATTTCATCCCGTGAGGCCTCTGGATAATATTTTAAGAACTGCTATCTTATTTTGAGCTGATTGAAAAAATTAGAAATTGTTACTTAAGCACCTAGCTGAAAACGGGAAAAACGTTTAACGGCGATATTTTCACCCATTTTAGCTACAAGTTCATTTAACAAATCTTGAACAGAGAGGTCAGGGTTTTTAACGAACTTCTGCTCCATTAAACATATTTCAGAAATGTATTTGTCAATTTTCCCGGAAACAATTTTTTCAACAATGTTTTCAGGTTTTCCAGATTCCAGTGCCTGATTAACATAAATCTCTTTTTCACGAGCCACCATTTCAGCAGGGACATCTTCCCTTGAAACTGAAACAGGACCAGCTGCTGCAATATGCATTGCAACATCTTTGGCAAAGGCTTTAAAATCATCAGTTTTAGCTACAAAATCAGTCTCACAACCAACTTCGACCATAACTCCAAGTTTACCGCCGGCGTGAATATAGCATTCAACAGTTCCTTCACTGGTTGCCCTATCAGCTCTTTTGGCAGCTACAGCCAATCCTTTCTGACGAAGGAAGTCTACAGCTTTTTCCATATCTCCTTCAGTTTCACCAAGGGCCTTTTTGCAATCCATCATACCGGCATTGGTCTTATCACGGAGTTCTTTGACCATTTGGCTTGTAATTTTCACGATAATTCTCCTTTTCTAATACCTTTCCTACCCCATACAATATTTTTTTGTGAAATAGTCTAAATGATACACCATGTCGTATTGGGCAGGATTCTTGGTTACTATAAAAGAAGGGGCATGGTAGCCCCTTCGATATTTATTCTATTAATAACAATTTGATATCCATTTGCTTTTAATAGCTACTTCAGGACTTTGAGCTGTTACTCAAAAAAGATTAATCAGCCACACTATCAGGAACTATAATAAAGCAGTTAAACTATCGTAATTGTCATGCGGCTGATGATGTTGTGTCGCCTTTTTCTGTTTCATTTTCAGAATCAGCTATCATAGCGGTTTCCATCTCTGCTACATTTGGTTCTGTTTCCTCACCACGACGTGATTTACCAGCCATTACCGCCTCAGCAATCTGAGAGGTAATAAGTTTAATGGCACGAATAGCATCATCGTTACCTGGAATAATATAATCAATACCATCCGGATTACAATTTGTATCAGTCAAAGCAATAACCGGAATACCAAGTTTATTTGCTTCATTGACGGCAATGTCTTCTTTTCGTGGATCTACAACAAATAAGACATCTGGCAATGAACGCATATTCTTAATACCACCAACATTTCTATTAAGCTTTACACGCTCTTTTTCCATCTTCAAAATTTCTTTTTTAGGAAATTTATTAATAGAACCGTCTTCCTGCATAGCTTCAATCTTTTTAAGACGATCAATAGAATTCTTAATAGTCTGAAAATTGGTCATCATTCCACCAAGCCAACGGTGATTAATGAAATGCATTCCACATCTTTCAGCTTCTTCGGCTATAATCAGGCGTCCTTGTCTTTTGGTACCAACAAAAAGTACTGTGCCTTCATTAGCTACCATATCAGAGATATACTGGTAGGTTTTTCGAAATTGACGCATGGTAGCATCAAGATTTATAATATAAATACCGTTACGTGGTCCATAAATATATGGTTTCATTTTCGGATTCCAGCGTCTAGTCTGATGACCAAAATGTAACCCCGCTTCGAGCATTTGTTTCATTGTTACCTGAGACATAATTCCTCCATTTTTTTGGTTTTTCCTCCATCCCCAATTCCAATCTGCTTTTCGCAGACACCATAGGATCCCATGGGGGATGTGTGTGATAATGTTTCCAATCAACAGCGACCAGAAATCTTGTATGCAAAACTTACCAATCTAACATGTTCTTATTGTCTTTTCAATACTACCCCCGGGAAATCCAGTTTTTATTCTCATTTCTGCAAACGAACTGATTAACATTAAAAAAAACAAAATCATTTGAGAAGATCAGCGCAAAACTAGTGTACGTCGCTCACCAAAAATATACAGCAACCAGTTAAATCCAAATTCTAAAAGTGCAGAATCGTCACGTTTAATTCGACGTCGTTGCTCTTTATCAATCCTGAAACTTTCAACAAGGCGTTTTTGAGAACAATAGACACGAAAATCATCAATATTATAACAAACCATGAATGCTAGCTGTTGCTTAGGTCCTGCAGCACCTTCACCAGACCAAGGGTTTGTAGCAAAGAAAGCATCCATCTCTGCCCACAAATCATTTTGGTGATTAAACTCATAGAGCATTTGGTCCCTTTCCCATTGTGGAACTGAAAAAGATTTATTCTCATGATGCCCCTTACAATAGTTATGCCTGGTTAAAAAATAATGAGCGCAAATACCAGATTCCACATCACTCTTTTCCACCGCTCTTTCAAGAGGATAAGTGCGACATGCAGAAGGTCGGTCTTTATAAACGCTACAACCATCTGGAGCCAAAAATGGGCAGGTATGTTCTTTATTGTCCTGCATCAACAACATGATTGCAGGAAAAAAAGGGTGAGAGCCTTCAGCGACACGAATATAACGACGTAAAAATTCAGCAGAATCAAGCTTTAACTTACTTTTTAATCGTATAATGTCATAAGGATAAAGATAAAGTTCTAACTTTCTACAACAATCCGTATAACAACTAACTCCGGCATGACAATGAAATGTAAAGGAATTATCGACAAGTGGTATAGAATTTTGATGAATTTTATCTGTTAGATTATTTTCAGGAGACATTGGACTATGGAATCAGAATATTTTTAATAATTGAATGTGGCCGTCAGCAGGACTATGATATTGAAGCCAACAAAGAAAAGTAAAACTCTAACTTGTAATTGAATATAAGAAAACACAGCAATTGTATTTTAAGCAAAAAAAAAGCTGATATGAACAAGTCATATCAGCTTTAAATTCAGTGAATCAATAAGATTAACTGCTATTCTTCGTCAGCTTCCTCAATCTCATCAAGTGCTTCTTCATACCCAACAAGTTCTAGTATTGCCATTGCGGCGGCATCTCCATTACGAATACCAGTTTGGATAATTCTGGTGTATCCACCCTGTCTATCAGTATATTGAAGCTGTATCTCATCGAAAAGCTTAGCAACGATATCTTTACTGCGGATATATGACAGTGCCTGTCTTCTAGCATGGAGATCACCACGCTTAGCCAGGGTAATCATTTTCTCAGCTACTTTTCTTGTTTCTTTGGCTTTTGGTACAGTGGTCACAATTCTTTCATGCTCAAACAATGAGGTTACCATGTTTCTAAGCATTGCCGTCCTGTGTGATGTTGTGCGCCCCAACTTTCTATGGGCTTTTCTATGTCTCATCGGCTTGTCCTTATATATTCTTTCTCAAGAGAATCGGTCACGAAAAATTTTCCTTTTAAGGATATTTACTTACCCTTCCTCTCCAGATTCTTCTCTTTGTTCTGGTGACACCCAATCATCGTGTTTCATTCCAAGAGAAAGACTGTGCTCTGAGAGAAGTTGTCTGATTTCGTTGAGTGATTTTCTTCCAAAATTCTTAGTTTTCAGCATCTCAGCATCAGTTTTAGTTACGAGCTGGCCTATATACTGAATTTGAGCATTTTTAAGGCAATTGGCTGAACGTACTGATAGTTCAAGATCTTCAACATTTTTATCTAAAAATGGTGGCCAAGATTCTTTCTTATCCTCACCACTATCAATCTCAGTTGGCTCAGCACCCTCTTCATCGAAATTGATAAAAATAGTCATCTGTTCTTTGAGTATTTTAGCAGCATAAGCCAATGCATTATCAGGGCCTACACTTCCATCAGTTTCAATATCCAGAGTTAATTTATCAAAATCAGTCTGTTGACCAACCCTGGCAGTGCTGACCACATACTTGATGCTCCTGACAGGTGAAAAAGATGAATCAATAGGAATAATCCCAACAGCCTGATCTTCTTTTTTGTTTTTTTCAGCAGGAACGTATCCTTTACCCCAATCGACGTTTAATTCAACCCGAAATGTAGTATCTGCGGTGGTTATTGTGCAGATATGTTGATCAGGATTCATTATTTCAACGAAGGCTCCACCATTGATATCACCGGCAGTTACTGGACCATTACCGGTTTTTTCAATAATAATGGTCTGACCTTCAGCATCGTTGAGCTTGAGTCTTACCAGCTTGAGATTGAGTATTATCTCAGATACATCCTCATGAATACCGTTAATAGCAGTGAACTCATGGAGCGCATTTTCAATCTTGATCGAGGTAATTGCTGCACCTCTGATCGAGGAAAGAAGAATTCGCCTTAGAGAGTTACCGATGGTAGTAGCATATCCTCTTTCAAATGGCTGACAAATAAATCTACCATACGTTTCTGTATTAATTTCTTTATTTAACTCAACGTTTTCCGGAGTTATAAGATCGTGCCAGTTCTTATAAAAAGGACTAGAGTCCTGAATTTCCTGTGCCATGAAGTACCTAATCTTTTATGATTACTTGGAGTACAACTCAACAATAAGCTGTTCTTGAATCGGCATAGTAATTTCTTCCCTGTTAGGTAAAGCATTAACAATTCCCTGAAATTTGGGAGTGTCAAGTTTCAACCAACTGGGTATACCTCTTCTAGCAGCACCTTCCAGATTGTCAGTTATCAGCTCATTTTTGCGACTCTTCTCACGTAGTGTGATTGAATCGCCAACCTTGATTTGATATGAAGGAATATTTACCTTTCTATCGTTTACCAGGAAATGATTATGCCTTACCATCTGTCTAGCCTGGTTTCTGGAACTAGCAAAACCTAATCTATACAATGCATTATCCAGACGTCCTTCCAAAAGCATCAGAAGATTCTCACCGGTTACGCCTTTTGCAAGATCTGCTTTTTCAAAATATCTTTTAAACTGTCCTTCAAGAATTCCATACATTGTACGAACTTTCTGCTTTTCGCGCAACTGGATCGCATAATCAGACAATTTCCTAAATTTATTCTGACCATGTTGACCAGGTCCATAAGACCTTCGCTCAAATGCACACTTATCTGAGTAACAACGTTCGCCTTTTGAGAATAATTTCAGGTTTTCGCGCCTACATGCTCTGCAGGATGCTCCTGTATATCTGGCCAAGTTAAACCTCCATAAAAAACACTGCTTAAATCAACTATTAACAGCTAATTTAAGCTTCAATTCTATAATATTTTGTATTACGCTTATACTCTTCTTCTTTTGGGCGGTTTGCAACCATTGTGAGGTATAGGTGTAATATCTGAGATGCGACTCACCTCAAGTTCAGCGGTTGTTAAGGCTCTCATTGCTGCCTCACGTCCAGGTCCGGGTCCTTTGACTCTTACTTCCACTTTCTTCATTCCGTGATCTTTTGCTTTCTTCACGGCATCACTCAATGCATTTTGTGCAGCAAAGGGTGTTGATTTCCTGGATCCTTTGAAACCAATGACTCCAGCACTAGACCAGGATATAACATTTCCATGACGATCAGTAATGCTGATTAGTGTATTATTGAAGGTAGAATAGATATACACTATACCTTCAGTTATATTTTTTTTATCACGCCTCTTAGTCCTGCCAGCGCCTTTTGTTGCCTTTGCCATAACTGCTCCGAATAATACTTCTCTTTTATATTAGACTAAGGATATGCTTATTTTCGGACAGAACCACGCTTAGGTCCTTTTCTCGTACGAGCATTTGTCTTGGTCCTCTGACCGTTACAGGGAAGTCCCATCCGGTGCCTACGTCCTCGGTAGCAACCGAGATCAGAAAGCCTTTTTATGTCCATTGAAACTTCACGACGACGATCACCCTCAACCATATAATCATTTTCTATGATTTTCCTGATTCTGGTGACATCTTCTCCGCTAAGGTCATCACTATTCATTTGATATGGTAAATCAACCTTATCAAGTATCTGACGTGCTGAAGTAAGGCCTATTCCAAAGATATAGGTTAATGCCCTATCCATATGTTTATTTTTTGGTAAATCAACACCTGCTATTCGTGCCAAGGTTCCATTCTCCCTTCAAACTTTGATTTCACAAACTGTAACTATCGGGTTATTACCCTTGTCGTTGTTTATGTTTTTTATTTTTACAGGATACGCGAACTATTCCATTTCGTTTGAATATTTTACAATCACTGCACATTTTTTTTACCGAGGCTCGGACCTTCATATCGTAACTCCTAGAAAATTCAATCGCTTATTTCTTTGCCTTTCCACCTTTGGCACGAAATGTAATTCTGCCTCTGGTTAAATCATAAGGTGAAAGTTCAATTGTTACTCTATCACCAGGTAAAATTTTTATATAATGCATACGCATTTTCCCTGATATGTGAGCAAGAACTTTATGACCATTATCAAGTTCTACACGAAACATTGCATTTGGCAATGGTTCGATTATCTTTCCCTCTACTTCAATGGCATCTTCTTTGGCCATATTTCATCCCTTATATAAATTCTGGTGACAAAAACATCTTATTATATTTCGAACTAATATTTTTACAACATTTTTCTTAAAAACTGTCAAATCATTTCTACAATGAGTGTTAAATCAATTAACGATATCTCAATTTTTTTTTATAATTAACTCTTTTTTCGTTCACTAAGCACCAAGGGTCCATTCGGAGTAGCAGCAACAGAATGTTCAAAATGTGCTGATGGCATCTTGTCTGAAGTGACTACAGTCCACTTGTCTGATAAAACACGCACTTTATAGGTTCCTCTGTTAACCATCGGTTCAATAGCTAATACCATTCCTTCAATGATCCTAGGGGATGTGGTTCTTTGCACATAGTTTGGTACTTCAGGAGCTTCATGGAGTTTACTTCCAATTCCATGTCCAACAAATTGTCTCACTACTGAGTATCCACAATCTTCAACATAAATTTGTATCGCTTTTGATACATCAGATATGCGATTCCCTATAATAACTTTTTCGATGGCACGATTTAGTGACTCTTTGGTGACATTTATCAATCTTTGATTTTCAGGACTCAGGGTACCAACAGCTATCGTAACAGCAGAATCGCCAAAAAATCCTTTATACTTTACTCCAAAATCAACGCTGACGATATCTCCTTCTTTAAGAATTGTCTTTTTGGAAGGAATACCATGAACAACTTCCTCATTAATAGAAACACAAAGACTTTTAGGAAACCCTCTATACCCTTTAAAAGCTGGAATCCCATTATTATCACGACAAAATTGCTCAGCAATTCGATCGAGGTGATACGTAGACATACCAGGTTTAATTTCATGTTGAAGCAAGGTGAGCACACCAGCAACAATCTGGTTTGCTTCAAACATTATCTGTATTTCTGCAGGAGTCTTAACAGTAATGGTCTTCTCAGTTTTATCAGAGGAAAACATACAGCTATCTATTGCCGACCTTTAATGCGTCCGGCTTTCATGAATCCTTCGTAATTTCTCATAACCAAGTGTGATTCAATTTGAGAAATTGTGTCAATTGCAACACCAACAACAATTAGTAAGGCAGTGCCGCCAAAATAAAATGGCACATTAAATTTACTGATCATTATCGTTGGCATGACACAGACGACAGCAAGATAAGTGGCACCAACCACTGTAATTCTGGTTAGTACTTTGTCTATAAATTCAGAAGTTTTCTTTCCTGGTCGAATCCCAGGTACGAATCCTCCGTTCTTTTTAAGGTTTTCAGCAACATCATCAGGTTTGAAGGTCACTGCTGTATAAAAAAAGCAGAAGAACACTATAAAACTAATAAATAAAATATAGTAATAGATCGATCCAGGAGACAAGGATGCTGAAACCCTTTGTACCCAGTCTATTTGTATAAAGCTGCCTATAGTTGCAGGAAACATCATAATTGATGAGGCAAAGATAGGTGGTATTACACCAGATACGTTAATTTTTAACGGCAGATGTGAAGCTTGTCCACCATAGACTTTACGTCCAACAACACGTTTGGCATATTGCACAGGTATTCTTCTTTGAGCAGTTTCGAAAAATATGATCACAGCAATGACAGCTAACATCCCTATCAATAAAATAGGAACAAATATAGCAGCAAGCTCACCTGCTTTAACCAATTGAATAGTGTTGCCTACGGCAGCAGGCAACCTTGCAACTATTCCAGCAAAGATAATCAGTGATATACCGTTACCTATCCCTCTTTCTGTCATCTGCTCACCCAGCCACATTATGAATGCAGTACCAGAGGTAAGAGTTAAGAGGGTCATAAGTTTAAATTCCATCCCCGGGCTGATTACAATCGATTCACCCCCGGGAGCTGACATACCTTCTAAACCGGAAGCGATAAAAAAGCCCTGGATTACAGCCAACCCAACAGTGCCGTATCGAGTATATTGAGTAATTTTTCTCCTACCGGCCTCCCCTTCTTTTGATAAAGCCTCAAGTCGGGGAATTACAACGGTTAGCAGTTGAATAATAATCGAGGCACTAATATATGGCATAATGCCAAGCGCAAAGATGGAAAAGTTTTCCAGCGCTCCACCGGAAAACATATTAAACATTCCAAAAAGTGTCCCAGCGTTCTTTTCGAAAAAAGATGCTAACGCTTCTCCGTTTATCCCAGGAGTTGGTATCTGAACCCCCATCCTGTATACAAAGAGCATAAGTAAGGTAAATACAATTCTCTTTCTAAGTTCTGGAATATTTGCAGCTCTGGCAAGTCCACTCATCTATTCACTCTTTACTGAGCCGCCAGCGGCTATAATTTTTTCAGATGCACCTGCACTAACTTTATCAACATCTAAAGTTATGGAAGCAGAGATTTCACCATTTGCAAGCACTTTTACCAAATTTTCAGCCGTTTTAATCAATCCGGCTTCCTTTAAAGACTGCTTGGTAACAGTGTCACCGTTTTCAAATTTGTTCAACGCATCAAGAGTAATAATAGTGTATTCTTTCTTAAAGATATTGCAAAATCCGCGCTTTGGTAATCGACGGTGAAGTGGCATTTGACCACCTTCAAATCCAGGTTTTGAAGAATATCCAGCTCTGGATTTTGCGCCTTTATGACCCCGAGTTGCAGTTTTTCCTCTTCCGCTTCCCGGACCACGACCTACACGTTTTTTATCTGTGCGTGCACCAGAGTTTGGTGAAAGATTATTTAATTTTAACATTCTCTTATTCCTCCACCTTTATAAGATGATTCACCTTACCAATCATACCCCGTAATTCTGGGGTGTTCTTCCGGGTGACGGTCTTATGCATTTTGGTTAACCCAAGTCCAATTAATGTAGCCTTGATTTTTTGAGTGCTACCTATGGCACTTTTTATCTGGGTAATTGTTACTGTCTCACTCATTGCTCAACCTGTTTGTTAGATAAATTAATTTCAGGCTACCATCTCTTTGACATCGAGACCCCGTAGTTTAGCTATTTCTTCAGCAGTCTTTAACCTTCTAAGACCCTCTAAAGTAGCTTTAGCTAGATTGTGCGGATTATTAGAACCAAGACACTTAGTCAGGATATTCTGCACACCAGCTGCCTCAAGAACGGCCCTGACAGCACCACCAGCGATAAGACCGGTACCATCAGAAGCTGGCTTAAGCATTACTTTGCCCGATTTAAACTTACCATCAATCCCGTGGGGTATGGAGGTACTGGTAAGCGATACATGCTGCATATCTTTACGCGCTTTCTCAATTCCCTTACGAATAGCTTCCGGCACCTGGTTGGCTTTTCCAAGACCGTAACCAACTTTTCCATTGCCATCACCAACAACAACAATGGCACTGAAACTGAATCGACGACCACCTTTAACAACCTTAGCAACGCGGTTAATGAAGATGATTTTTTCTATAAGTTCTTCCTGGTTGTTGTTTTTAGCCTTCTTATAATCAGCCAAGAAACACCCCCGTAGTATTTTTCAATTTATGTTACGAATATTTAAAAGATCAATCCGTTTTCTCTTGCACCATCAGATAGTGCCTTAATTCGACCGTGATAGAGATTACCACCGCGATCGAGTACTACCTTTGTGATACCGGCATTTCTGGCTCGCTCTGCAATCAAGTTACCAATTTTTTTGGCCGTTGCACATTTGTCATCATCCGACGACATGTTAAATTCTTTATCTTTTGTCGACATAGATACAAGAGTTTTCTGTGTACTGTCGTCAATAATCTGAGCATAGATATTTCTACTGCTACGAAATATGGCCATTCTCGGTTTTTCGGATGTTCCAGATACTTTGCTGCGAATACGTTTTGCACGTTTATTTCTTGCAACAGTTCTTGGATTTGTTTTTGCCATGACTCCAACCTTATTTGAATAAAATTTTATGCACCACCAGCTTTTCCTACCTTTCGAACAATATGTTCATCGACATAACGTATTCCTTTTCCTTTATAAGGCTCAGGTTTACGAATATCGCGGATTCTAGCGGCGGTTAAACCTAATAATTCTTTATCAATACCGGCAATAGTTATGGTGTTGGTTTTGTCTACCTCAACAGATATTCCATCTGGAAGCTTAAACGCAACAGGGTTGGAGTAGCCAACATTAAGTGTGAGTGTAGACCCACTTACATTTGCCTTATAACCAACACCTTCAACGATCAATTGCTTTTGAAATCCTTTTTCAACACCAATGATCATGTTGTTTACAAGACTTCTGGTCATTCCCCAAAATGCCATAACTCTTTTGCTGGTGCCTTTTGGAGTAAAAACTAATAATGTATCTTCCTGTTTAACTGTAATTTCAGGTCTTATATTACGCTCCAGTTTCCCTTTGGATCCAGATACTGTTACGTGAGTTCCTTTTATACCAATTTTTACCCCGGCAGGTATTGAAATTGGGGCTTTGCCTATTCGAGACATTGTATTTCTCCTTCACTCTTGCTTTTGTGGTCTACCAGACCTCACAAAGCAGTTCACCGCCGATGTTCAACCGTCTGGCCTCACGATCGCTGATAACTCCCTGTGATGTGGAGAGAATTGCAACTCCAAGCCCACTCATAACCTTTGGAATCCGTTCAGATTTTTTGTACTGACGAAGACCTGGTTTACTGATTCGACGAATACCGGTTATTACATTCTCATTATGGGGTCCATATTTCAAATCGATTTTCAGTGTACCCTGTACTCCCTGGTTCACAATATGAAAATCAGTTATATACCCTTCTTGCTTAAGAACTTTTGCTACATTGGCTTTAGTTTTTGAAAGTGGGATTTCCACTGAATCAAAACGAGCCATATGCCCATTTCTAATTCTTGTCAGCATATCCGCCAGCGGATCACTCATAGACATAATATTACCTTTTCCCTGAAAGTAAAAAATTTTCAGCTTGTCAATCAGTTATAGAATGGATCTATTCAAGCTTAAATTCTTCTTTCATATTATATTTACTACCAGCTCGATTTAGTCACGCCGGTGATCTCTCCGTGAGAAGCAAGCTTTCTGAAGCAAAGCCGACAGATTCCAAATTTTCGTATAAAAGCTCTTGGTCGTCCACAAAGAGGACAGCGATTATAGGATCTAACTTTAAACTTAGATTTTCTTTTGGCCTTGGCAATGAGTGATTTTTTTGCCACTGCAACCTCCTGAGTAATTCTTTAACTGATAGATAGAATTTCTATTTCTTTTTAAATGGCATTCCTATCAGCTTCAGTAACTGTCGACTATCATCATCTGATGAAGCAGAGGTAACAATGCTGATATTAAGACCGCGAATTTTGTCGATTTTATCGTAATCGATTTCGGGAAATATTATATGTTCTTTAATTCCCATAGAATAATTTCCACGTCCATCAAATCCCTTTGGAGAGACTCCCCGGAAATCTCGCACTCGAGGGAGAGCGATATTTACCAGTTTGGACAAGAAATCATACATTTTTTCCTGACGCAGAGTTACCCTGCATCCTATTGGCATCCCTTCTCGAAGTTTAAAGCCGGCTATTGATTTTTTTGCTCTGGTAACAACTGCTTTTTGTCCTGATATTTTAGTCAGTTCAGCAGCTGCTTTTTCAACTATTTTGGGATTCTGAACTGCTTCTCCCAATCCCATATTAAGAACTATCTTCTCAATTTTAGGAATTTCCATCACATTTTTATAACCGAACTCTTCCTGAAGTTGCTTCTTGAACTTCTGTTCGTAATCTTCTCTAAGCGTTCCCATTCTGTACTCCCGAACAGTGTTTTACTTACTTTTTGTTCGTTTCAATGGTTGCACTGCAATTTTTGCAGATTCTTACCTTGGAACCGTCTTCCAGTATTGTTTTTCCAATCCTTACGGTTTTGGCACATTCCGGGCATATTAGCATTAGATTAGAAATGTTAATTGGTGCTTCTTTTTCTAAAATTTGCCCTGGTTGTGATGAATCGGTAGGTTTCATATGTTTGGTTATCATATTAATCCTTTCAACAACTGCCTTATCAGTATTGCTGTTGATTTTAAGGATTTTACCAACACGACCCTTATCTTTGCCAGCGATCACTTCTACCTGATCGTTTATCCGCAATTTCGTTCGTCCCTGCAGCATTATTAAGTCCTCTTCTCTCTGGCTCAATGTCTTTGACAATTTGTATGTTTTCTAAAGCACTTCTGGTGCGAGAGATATAATTTTCATAAAACCCAAACTTCTGAGTTCTCGTGCGACAGGTCCAAAGATACGAGTTCCTATCGGTTCACCTGATCCTGCAAGTAATACTGCAGCATTTTCATCAAAGCGTACCGTGGTATCTTCCGGACGTTTTATTTCTTTAGCCGTTCTCACAATAACAGCATCCAGGACATCTCCCTTCTTTACCTTTGCATGTGGAATAGCTTCTTTTACTGTTACAACTATTACATCTCCAATGCTGGCATATCTTCTTCTGGTACCACCAAGTACTCGTATACAAAGTACTTTTTTTGCACCTGAATTGTCTGCCACATTGAGTACTGTTTCAGTTTGAATCATGATCTCACCTGATTAACGTCTATATTGCGAACCGCAAGTTAATCCTGCACTAAGTTTAAAGGGCACGTTCAACTATTGACCGTACACGCCAGCGTTTATGTTTACTGAGTGGCCTGCATTCTTCAATAAGCACAGTATCTCCGATATTGCAGTCATTTGCGGAATCGTGAGCCATATATTTAGCACTGCTTCTGATATATTTGCCGTACAATTTATGGCGAACCTTCCGTTCAACAAGAACTAAAACACCCTTATCCATCTTATTACTGATGACTGAGCCTTGTCGTACTTTGATATTCTTCTTTTTCTCGTTCATTCGTGACAGTCCAGAAATTTATTCGCGTTTAAAACCTATTTGGCCTCGACCTGCTCATTTCGAATGGTATGTATTCTAGCGATATCTTTACGAATCACTCCAAGACGAGATGTGTTTTCCATTCGCCTAATACCATGTTGAAATTTTAACCTGAATAGATCTTCCCGAAGATCGTTTTCCTTCTTATTAAGATCTTCCTGACTCAATTCTTTGAGTTCTTTCATCTTCATATCGTTTTGCTCCTGCTAATTACCTTGGTAGGAAACGGTAGTTTGTATCCAGCAAGTTTGAGCGCCTCTAGAGCCAGTTCCTCGGGAATACCACTTAATTCATATAGGATCTTACCAGGTCTAATTGTGGCTACCCAATACTCCGGAGATCCTTTACCTTTACCCATCCGAGTTTCAGCAGGCTTTTTGGTAATTGGTTTGTCAGGAAAAACACGAATCCACATCTGGCCTCCACGTTTTATTTTCCTGTTTACAGCAACACGTGCAGCTTCAATCTGCTGAGCTGTCATTCTTCCGCATCCAACTGCCTTCAGTGCGTAATCACCAAAGCTTATACTTGACCCGCGATGGCTTTCACCTCTCATCCGGCCTTTGTGTTGTTTGCGGTGTTTTACTTTACGTGGACTTAACATTGTACTAACCCCTGATGGAGATAATTTTCAAAAACTTATATCATCAGAAACATCTGCAAATAATTATATATTTGCGGCAGCTTCTTTTTCAGAAAGGACTTCACCTTTGAAGATCCAGACCTTTACACCGATAATGCCATAAGTAGTTTTTGCCTCGGCAGTACCATAATCAATATCGGCACGGAGAGTGTGCAAGGGGACCCTACCTTCCTTGAACCATTCAGTACGTGACATTTCTGCTCCGCCAAGTCGTCCAGCGCATGCTATTTTAATTCCTTTAACTCCAAAACGTAACGCAGAATTAATGGACTTTTTCATTGCCCTGCGGAAAGCTATTCGCCGTTCCAATTGTGTGGCAATGTTCTCAGCTACTAGTTGAGCATCAGCTTCAGGTCTGCGAATCTCCTGGATATCAATTAGAGACTGTCTCTTGAATTTCTTCTCGATATCTTTTTTGAGATTCTCAATTTCAGCGCCCTTTTTGCCAATTACAATCCCTGGACGGGCAGTAAAGAGCTTGACACGAATTTTTTCTCCAGTCCTTTCAATGACAATCCTGGATACACCTGCATGATAAAGACGTTTTTTTAAAAATTTGCGTATTTGCTGATCTTCGTGCAAATTTTTCGCGTAGTCTTTATCTGCATACCATATAGATTCCCAAGAGCGTGTAATGTTTAGTCTAAGCCCGATGGGATTTACTTTCTGCCCCAAGGTGATCCTCCGTTCCTTAAAACACTTTTATTTAATATTGAGTAAAAAGGATAATACCCAACTATGCTTCATCAACAACCACAGTTATATGGCTGGTTCTTTTCAATATCCTGGTTGCACGACCCATTGCACGAGGACGAAACCTTTTAAGCATCGGTCCACCATTAATTTGGATCTCTTTTACATACAAGGTATCAACATCAATTGTGCTTGTCTGATCTGCGTTAGCAACAGCTGACTCTATAACCTTTTTCAGGATTTTAGCTCCCTTTTTAGGCATAAATTTGAGTGTTGTTATTGCAGCATTCGCATCCATTCCCCTGACAACATCGGCTACGAGCCGTGCTTTCTGTGGGGATATTCGGATATATTTTGCGACGGCTTTAGTTTCCATCGATTTCTCCTAACGTTTTTCGTCGCCGAAAGTCTACTTGCGACCCTTCTTGTCCGATGCGTGTCCGTAGTAAGTTCTAGTTGGAGAAAATTCTCCAAATTTATGACCTACCATATTCTCAGTCACATAGACTGGTATGAACTTTCGCCCATTATGAACCGCAAATGTGAGTCCCACCATATCAGGAGTAATGTCAGAACGGCGAGACCATGTTTTTATAACTTTACGTGATCCGCTCTCTTGAGCATTCCTTACCTTTTTTATAAGATGCCCATCGACAAAAGGTCCCTTTTTAATTGATCGAGCCATATCGATTTTCTCCTGATTTTACTTGCGTTTGGTGACGATATCTCGGTCAGATGCTTTCCGTCGTCGAGTTTTATAACCTTTACTTGGAACACCCCATGGAGAGCATGGATGACGTCCACCTGAACTCTTACCTTCACCGCCGCCCATTGGATGATCAACGGGATTCATTGCTACACCACGTACTTTTGGTCGTTTACCTTTCCAACGGCTTCTTCCAGCTTTTCCAAGCTTTTGACTACCGTGTTCAGAATTACCAACCTGCCCGATACAAGCACGACAAAGTTTATTAAACTTTCTCACTTCACCTGATGGTAATTTAACCAGTACATAGTCTCCTTCTTTGGCCATCAGCTGGGCTGATGCACCTGCGCTACGTACCATCTGAGCCCCTTTTCCTATCTTCATTTCTACATTATGAATAATAGTACCTAGAGGGATATTCATCATCGGCAAGCAGTTACCTGGTTTAATATCAGCAGTGTCACCTGCCAATATTACATCACCAACTGAAATACCTGAGGGAGCTAGAATGTAACTTTTTTCACCATCCTGATAAGTCAGCAGAGCTATATTTGCAGACCTGTTCGGATCATATTCGATAGCTACGATTTTAGCAGCTACGTCATTTTTGTTACGCTTCCAGTCAATGAGGCGATATCTTCTTTTATGTCCGCCTCCCCTATGTCTCGATGTAATACGTCCGTATGAATTTCTACCACCAGATTTTTTCAGTGGCCTTAACAAAGACTTTTCAGGTTCTTTGTTTGTAATGTCGGGTTGCAGTACAGTTACCTGATGCCGCTTACCCGGAGATGTCGGTTTATGGGTCTTTATTGCCATTTTTCTTCCCGTTATTGAGCCTTCAAAAGCTATTCTTTATCAGCTGATTTATCGACTATCCTCAACCATAACTTACTAGAGTTCATCGAGGAAATTTATTTCACCTTCTTTCAGCGTAATATAAGCTTTTTTCCAATCGTTGCTTCGACCAGTTGATTTCATTCCAACCCTACGACGTTTGCCACGTACGTTGGTTGTTCTGACAGAACCTACTTTTACATTAAAGAGTTCTTCAACGGCCTTCCTGATTTCAATCTTATTGGCATCAGGATGCACTTTGAAGGCCACAGTGGAATTAAGTTCCTGAAGTATATTGCTTTTCTCAGTCAAGCAAGGACTTTTAACTATGTCGTAGATAACCTTCATACCATCAACCTCTCTTCCAGTAATTCTAATGTTGATTGTTCAACTATCAATTTAGAATATTTAAGGATATCATAGACGTTGACTCCCGCTACCGGGAGGACTTTATAGCCAACAGCATTCCTGGCTGATAATTTAACGTTATCATTTTCATCTACTGCGACGATCAGACAATTGTCAAATTCAAATTTGTCCATGACATTAACAAATTTCTTTGTTTTTATCTCAGCAAATTTTAAGTCATTAACAACAACTAAATTACCTTCCTGGAGCCTTGCACTCAAAGCCATTCTGATAGCTAGACGCTTCATTTTTTTTGGAAGCTTATAACTATAATCTCTTGGTTTTGGTCCAAAGGTTGTTCCTCCTCCACGCCAAAGTGGCGAATTATTGGAACCAGCTCTCGCTCGGCCGGTACCTTTCTGACGCCATGGTTTTGCACCACCACCGCGTACTTCCCCTCTTGTCTTTGTAGATGCAGTTCCACGCCTTCTATTTGCTCTTTGCATGCATACTACCTCATGCAAGAGTCCGGGCTGTACATCTACTCCAAAAAGATTATTATTTAGTTCTACTTCACCAACTTTTTCAGCGGAAGTATTTACTACATCACTAACTGCCATGTATTTCTCCTTGTGAGCAGCTGGACGATTACTCTTTAGTGAATATACTAATCACACCGTTTTTAGCACCAGGTACGGTACCATGTAACAGTAGAATATTTTCGTCATCCCGAATATCAACAACAGTAAGATTCTTGGTGGTAATGAGATTAGTTCCCATATGACCAGGCATTTTTTTTCCTTTCATTACTTTTCCAGGATATGCACTACAGCCAATGGACCCAGGTGCTCTATGAAACATGGAGCCATGAGTGGCTTTTCCTCCAGCGAAACCATGTCTTTTAATTACTCCCTGAAAACCACGCCCTTTGGTTTTTCCGGAAACATCTACTTTATCACCAATCTTCAAAAGCTCATTAAGATTAATTTCTTGACCCAATTCATAAGAACTTGGATCTGTCACTCTAAATTCACGGATATGATAAAAACCTTTATTACCAGACTTTTCTGCATGTCCGATATTTGGTTTATTATTTCGCGAACTTTTCTTCTCAAGAAAACCAACCTGAATGGCATTATAACCTTCCTTCTCGGTGGTTTTCTTCTGTAAAACGGTACAGGGGCCCGCTTCAATAACAGTCACCGGCAATGACTTTCCGTTCTCGTTATACAAACGGGTCATTCCTAGTTTCCGTCCTAAAATTCCTATTGTTTTCGGCATTTGTCTACCTGTCAAATATTCTCAGTACAAAGCGATCTAAATTCACCCGTCCAAACAACCATTAATTACCTTGATCGCGTCAAGGTAACTTGATCTCGACATCCACACCTGCAGATAATTCAAGTTTCATTAGTGAATCAATAGTCTGTTGTGTTGGTTCGAGAATGTCCATCAGTCTACGATGAGTTCTCATCTCAAACTGTTCTCTAGATTTCTTATCAACATGAGGTGAACGAAGAACAGTAAACTTATTAATACTAGTGGGCAATGGAATCGGCCCTGCAACTGTTGCTCCAGTACGTCTTGCTGTTTCGACAATCTCACGAGTGGATTGATCAAGCAATTTGTGGTCGTAACCTTTGAGCCTGATACGAATCTTGTCTGTGGGGATCATTTATTTCCTCTTACTCGATAATTTGGCTAACTACACCAGCGCCTACAGTACGACCACCTTCGCGAATAGCAAAACGCAGTCCCTCTTCCATGGCTATTGGTGTAATCAACTCTCCTTCAATATGGATATTGTCACCTGGCATTACCATTTCTACTCCCTCTTCCAGCGTTACAATACCGGTAACATCTGTTGTCCGAAAGTAGAACTGGGGCCGATACCCGTTAAAGAACGGGGTGTGGCGACCACCTTCCTCTTTTGTCAATATATAGGCTTCTGCTTTAAACTTCTTATGTGGTGTAATGGTACCAGGAGCTGCAAGTACCTGACCGCGCTCTATATCCTCACGTTTAACACCACGAAGCAAAGCACCTATATTATCACCAGCCTGTCCTTCATCAAGGATCTTACGAAACATTTCGACACCTGTCACAGTAGTCTTTTCTGTTTCCTTGACTCCTACTATCTCAATCTCTTCGCCAACTTTTACTATTCCGCGTTCAACACGTCCAGTTGCGACTGTACCGCGGCCGGATATGGAGAAAACATCTTCTATTGGCATCAGAAATGGTTTATCTATATCTCTTTCTGGTTCAGGCACATAAGAATCAACCTGTTCCATCAGATTCCAGATACATTTTGATTTTTCAGGATCTTCTGGGTTTTCCAATGCCTGCAGTGCTGAACCAGGTATAATTGGTACATCATCTCCAGGGTATTCGTACTTATCTAAAAGTTCACGAAGTTCCATCTCGACAAGTTCAATCAATTCCTCATCATCTACCATATCGCATTTGTTTAAGAATACGACAATCGCAGGTACACCAACCTGTCGTGCAAGCAGGATATGCTCTCGAGTTTGAGGCATAGCACCGTCATCAGCACCAACAACCAAAATCGCTCCATCCATCTGAGCTGCACCAGTGATCATGTTTTTTATATAGTCAGCATGACCTGGACAATCCACATGAGCATAATGCCGTTTCTCTGTTTCATACTCTACATGTGCAGTGGCGATAGTTATTCCACGCTCTTTTTCCTCTGGGGCTTTATCAATCTCATCGAAGGCTGTAAAATTTGCCTGTCCTTTGGTTGAAAGCACACGAGTAATCGCTGCTGTAAGTGTTGTCTTTCCATGGTCAATGTGTCCGATTGTTCCAACATTGACATGCGGTTTAGTCCGCTCAAATTTTTCTTTTGCCATCAGCGCACCTCATTGGACTGGTTCAACTCAGCCTAAACGCCTCTTATTTTATGAATAATGGCCTCAGCCTGTTTGGCTGGTACCTCTGCAAACTCTTTAAACTGCATAGTAAAGGTAGCTCTACCCTGAGTAGCTGATCTAAGGTCTGTGGAATACCCAAACATCTCAGCCAAAGGCGCATTTGCCCTTACTACTTGACTCGTTTTTTCCGCTTCTACGCCTGATAACTGAGCCCTTTTCTTATTAAGGTCATTAATAACATCTCCCAGATAATCTTCTGGAGTAATGACCTCAACAGCCATTAGTGGTTCCAGCAATCTCGGCTCTACATACTCAGCAGCATTTCTACATGCAATACTTGCTGCAACGCCAAAGGCCATCTCAGTAGATCGTTCTTCATCAAATGACCCTCCAATCAGCCTTACTTCAAGGTCAACAACCGGATAACCGATAACAGGACCTGAATCCAGACTATCTCTGGCGCCTTTCTCTATAGCTTCGATATATTCATTTGGTACAAGACTGCTATCGACAAGATTAACAAATTTGAATCCGCTATTTCTATCAAGCGGGATAAATTCAAATTTTACATGTCCATATTGATCTTTCCCTGCACCAAGCTGATCGAATCTACCTTCACTAGTCGCCTGCTTTGTAAATGTTTCCCTGTATGAAACCTGAGGTTTACCTACATTCGCAGAGACTTTAAATTCTCTTGTGAGTCGATCTACAATAATTTCGAGATGTAACTCACCCATCCCAGAAATAATTGTTTGTCCGGTATCTTCGTTAACAGATACCTTGAAACTGGGATCTTCTTTAACAATCTTATCCAGACTTTCCAGTAATTTTGCTTCTTCAGCTTTGGATTTTGGCTCTATTGCCACTCCAATTACCGGTTCAGGAAATTCCATTGCCTCCAATGTTATAAAGTCGCCATTGGAACACAAAGTGTCGCCTGTTGTGCTGAATTTAAGACCGACGATAGCTCCAATATCTCCTGCGGTGATAGAACCCACCTCTTCACGCTTGTTAGCATGAAGTTTCAGTAGTTTGGAGACCTTTTCCTTTTTCCGCTTAGCTGGGTTAAATATCTTATCACCCACGTTAAGCTTACCTGAGTAAATCCTGACAAATGCCAGATTACCCACATAGGAATCCGCCTGTAATTTAAAAATCAAGCCGCATAGCTTCTCTCCACTTTCAGCTTTTCGAACTATCAGTTCTCCAGACTTATCTTGCCCCTCAACAGGTAGTATATCCACCGGCGATGGAAGATAATCAAGTACTGAATCCAGTAGTGGCTGTACCCCTTTATTTTTAAAGGCGCTTCCACACAAAACTGGTACTAGTCCGAGCGACAGGGTAGCTTTTCTCATAGCCCTGCGCAGCTCAACGGGAGAAACCTCTTTATCTTCAAGAAATTTTTCCATGACATCCTCATCGAAGTCGGCCAACTTCTCGAGGAGTGCCAAACGGGCGGCCGCTGATTCTTCTACTAATTCATTAGGAATACTATTAACAGAAACATCCAGTCCTCGAGTAGCCTCATCAAACTTGAGCATTTTCATCTCAAGCAGATCGATCACTCCGGTGAATGTATCCTCACTCCCTACTGGAAGCATTACAACTACAGGCTGTGCTCCCAACTTTCGCTCTATCTGTTCCACACATTGTTTGAAATCAGCACCTACTCGGTCCATCTTATTAACAAATGCTATTCGTGGAATCTGATATCGCTCGGCTTGTCGCCAGACTGTTTCAGACTGTGGCTCAACACCACCAACCGCACAAAAGACAGCAATAACGCCGTCTAAAACCCTCAGGCTACGTTCTACTTCAACAGTAAAATCTACATGTCCGGGGGTATCTATAATATTTATTTGATGATCTTTCCAGAAGCAAGTTGTAGCTGCGGAAGTTATTGTTATTCCACGCTCCTGTTCCTGCTCCATCCAATCCATGACAGCATTTCCATCATGAACCTCACCAAGCTTATGTGAACGTCCAGAATAGAAAAGGATTCGTTCTGTAGTGGTGGTCTTCCCTGCGTCGATATGGGCCATTATGCCAATATTGCGAAGCTTGGATAATGATCCCTCGACAGCCACTTTCCTTTCCTATTCCTTGACTTCTCATTTTTTACATTTTAAAAAATGCTGTTGTATTTACAACAGCTAGCAAATCTTGTCAACAACGTTCTTACAATCACTGAAAGAAAAATATTTTACCACCTATAATGAGCAAATGCTTTGTTCGCCTCTGCCATCTTATGAGTGTCATCTTTTTTCTTCACAGATCCGCCTCGATTATTATAGGCATCCATCAGCTCTGCAGCTAACTTCTCAGACATAGATTTACCTGATCGACTCTTTGCAAAAGCAATAATCCAGCGGATAGCCAGTGCATTTCTACGCTCAGGACGAACCTCGATAGGCACCTGATATGTTGCACCACCAACTCGACGTGACTTCACTTCAACACGAGGGCGAACATTATCCACTGCTCCTTCAAAGACAGACAAAGGCTCCTCTTCCTGAAGGCGCTCATCTACTATGGCAAGCGCTCCATATATTAGACGTCTGGCCAGACTTTTCTTTCCACCGGTCATCAAACCGTTAGTGAACTTAGTAATAAGAATACTATTAAACTGAGGATCCGGCTTGACGGGTTGTTTATTTACTACTTTTTTTCTTGGCATTTTATAAACTCCAGCTCTGATTAAATATCAGACAAATCACTTAGGACGCTTGGCGCCGTATTTAGATCGACCCTGTCGGCGATCGGTCACCCCTAACGTATCGAGAGTCCCCCGAACGACATGGTAACGAACACCGGGTAAATCTTTTACCCGACCACCACGAATCAGAACAACTGAATGCTCCTGCAGATTATGACCGATACCTGGTATATAAGAAGTAACCTCAATCCCATTGGTCAAACGAACCCTTGCGACTTTACGAAGAGCGGAGTTAGGCTTCTTCGGGGTTGTTGTATAAACTCTAACACATACACCACGTTTCTGAGGACAACTCTGTAGCGCAGGAGTATTAGTACGTTTGGTTATCTTTTTTCGTCTTTTTCTGACAAGTTGATTAATTGTCGGCATACAAGCCTTCCTTATAAAAAATAAAGTATCGTAAATACATGTTTACTTTAACGTGAACACAAAATCCCTAATAATATATGAACAACAGCTCCCTGTCAAGGGCAAAATATACTTTTAAGGTGTCAAATTTTATATTGTTCCAAACCTGTACCAGCTGAAATCAGTCGACCCATAATTACATTCTCCTTCAACCCTGCCAAAGTGTCTACCTTACCTGCCATAGCTGCATTTGTAAGGACCTTGGTTGTTTCCTGGAAAGATGCCGCAGAAATAAATGAATCAGTTGAAAGTGATGCTTTAGTTACTCCAAGTAACAGTGGATCAGCACTTGCTGGTTGAAGTCCTTCTGCAAGAACTCTTTCATTTTCTTCACGGAATTTCCACCATTCCACCTGCTGATCCAACATGAACGTTGAATCCCCGGCATCGGTAATGCGTACCCGTTTCAACATCTGACGAACAATTGTTTCTATATGTTTGTCATTAATCTTAACACCTTGAAGTCGATATACTTCCTGAATTTCATTTACCAGAAATTTTGCTAATTCTTCAGCACCCAGTACGCGAAGAATGTCGTTAGGCAAAATTGAGCCTTCCATCAATTGTTCACCAGCCTTCACATAATCACCTTCATGTACAGATATATGTTTGGCTTTGGAAACGAGATACTCTTTGGATTCTCCTGTTTCTGGAGTAACAACTACACGACGTTTTCCTTTAAGATCTTTACCAAAGGAAATCCTTCCATCAATTTCAGTAATAACTGCCAGTTCCTTGGGCTTACGAACTTCAAAAAGTTCAGCTACCCTAGGCAAACCGCCTGTAATATCTTTTGTCTTGGTTGTTTCTCGTGGAATTTTAGCGACAACAGTACCAGGTTTAATTAACTCACCCTCTGGAACAATTATTATAGCACCTACCGGAAGAGGGTAACGAGCCATAATCTCACCATCTCCAGGCAGCTTTAAAGTCCGACCTCTTTCGTCTTTAATTGTTACCCGTGGAGTAACGTGTTTAGAAGAAGTAGGGTGTGTTATAACCCGGCTTGCTTTTCCTGTAACAGAGTCGACACGTTCCTGCATGGTATCACCCTCGATGACGTCCCCGTACTTAACCTTACCTCCCAACTCAGAGACAATGGGAATAGAAAAAGCATCCCAATCAGCGATGATAGTACCTGGCTCAATCACTTCACCATCTTTAATATAGAGTTGTGCTCCATAACTGACTGGAAATCTTTCACGCTCATGACCATTGGCATCTATAACTGCAATTTCAGCATTACGGTTCATTACAACCTCATGCCCATCACTGTTGAGAACAGTATAAATTCCCCTAAATGTTACTTTTCCGCCACGTTGGGTTCGAACTTCAGCCTGTTCAACAGAACGACTTGCTGTTCCACCAATATGGAAAGTACGCATTGTCAACTGAGTTCCAGGTTCACCAATAGATTGGGCTGCGATAATACCAACAGACTCACCCATATTCACCATATGTCCACGACCCAAATCCCGGCCATAACACATAGCACAGACTCCACGTTTAGCCTCACAGGTCAATACGGACCGAATCAGGACACGATCGAGACCAGCAGCTTCTATAGCTTCAACTTTTTCTTCTGTAATCTCTTCATCCATTTCGACCAATATTTCATCAGAATATGGATCAATTATGTCCTCAAGAGCTACACGGCCTAAAATTCGATCCCCAATACGAACAATAACCTCTCCACCTTCAACAAGTGGCTCAGCCATTAAGCCACGAAGCGTCTCACAGTTTCTCTCAACAATAGTTGAGTCCTGTGCGACATCTACAAGTCTCCTTGTCAAGTAACCAGAGTTAGCAGTTTTAAGTGCTGTATCAGCAAGACCTTTACGCGCACCATGAGTAGAGATAAAGTATTCCAGTACGCTCAGTCCTTCACGGAAATTAGCTTTAATAGGTGTCTCAATAATTTCACCGGTTGGCTTTGCCATCAGGCCACGCATTCCAGCAAGTTGCCTGATCTGATCTTTGGAACCACGAGCACCAGAATCCGCCATAATAAATACAGAATTAAAACTTTTTGACTCTATAAGTTTATTTTTGTCATCACGAATGTAATCGACAGCCATCTCGTCCATCATTTCTTTGGCTACTTTATCAGTAACTTTAGACCAGATATCGACAATCTTGTTATATTTTTCACCATCTGTTATCAAACCATTAGAGTACTGCTCTTCTACGTCAATGGTCTCTTTTTCAGCATGCTCGACAAATTCTTCTTTGCCGATAGGAACCTTCATATCATTAATACAAATTGAGATACCGGCTCTGGTAGCATATTCATAACCAAGATCTTTTAATCGATCAGCGAGAATAACTGTACTTTTAGTACCGGCATGTCGGTAAGTATAATCAATGAGAAAGGCAAGCTCTTTCTTGTTGAGTTCTTTATTTACAAGACTAAATGGTACCTGAGGAGGAATGAGCTCACTGACAAGCACTCTCCCCACAGAGGAATCAACAAGTGATCCGTTAATTCGAACTTTGATCCTAGCCTGTAAATCTGCAACATCATGATCGTAAGCCATCCTTACTTCTTCAGTGGAAGCAAAAACTAAACCTTCACCCTTAACTGCTGCACGTTCTCGAGTCATATAATAAAGACCAAGCACAATATCCTGAGTCGGTACAATAACCGGTCCACCATTAGCCGGAGATAATATGTTATTAGTGGACATCATTAAGACTCTGGCCTCAACCTGAGCTTCGACTGACAGTGGCACATGAACTGCCATCTGATCACCATCAAAGTCAGCATTGAATGCAACACAAACAAGAGGATGCAGTTGTATTGCTTTACCTTCAATAAGAACCACTTCGAATGCCTGCATCCCAAGCCTATGAAGAGTTGGAGCACGGTTAAGGATAACAGGATATTCTTTTACTATTTCATCAAGTACATCCCAAACTTCTTTTGTACCCTTGTCGACCATTTTTCGGGCACTTTTAATCGTGGTTACATAACCTTGGGTTTCGAGTTTGTTGTAGATAAATGGTTTGAACAACTCCAATGCCATTTTTTTAGGTAATCCACACTGATGCAGGCGAAGATGAGGACCAACAACAATAACTGAACGTCCAGAGTAATCAACACGTTTACCAAGTAAATTCTGACGAAAACGACCCTGTTTTCCTTTAAGCATATCAGAAAGGGATTTAAGAGGTCTTTTGTTTGGCCCAGTAATGGTACGACCACGCCTTCCGTTATCAAAAAGAACATCAACCGCTTCCTGGAGCATCCTTTTTTCGTTACGAATAATAATATCAGGAGCATCAAGCTCTAAAAGGCGCTTAAGTCGATTATTCCGATTAATTACCCTACGATATAAATCATTGAGATCGGAAGTGGCAAATCGTCCGCCTTCTAATGGAACAAGTGGTCGTAAATCAGGTGGCAATACTGGGATAACTTCAAGTATCATCCACTCAGGTTTATTGCCGGAATCTCGAAATGCCTCTACTACATGGAGACGCTTACCAAGCTTAGTTCGCTTGGTAACTGACCCTGTTTCCTTCATATCACGTCGTAACTCTATAGACAATGTATACAAGTCAAGACCAGAGAGCATATCTTTAATAGCTTCAGCGCCAATTCCAACTCTGAAAAATCCGCCGTATTCATCTAATGCAGCACGATATTTTTCCTCATTGAGAAGACTACCAACAGGAAGAGCTTCAATTTCTGAGTGCACAACAGCGTAAGATTCAAAATAGAGAATCCTCTCAAGCTGTTTGAGTGTCATATCTAAAATCGCACCTATTTTACTTGGAAGACTTTTCAAAAACCAAATATGAGCGACCGGCGCTGCTAAATCAATATGGCCAAGTCTTTCACGCCTAACTTTTGACTGTATAACTTCAACACCGCACTTTTCACAAACCACTCCCCGGTGTTTCATTCTTTTGTATTTACCGCAATTACATTCGTAGTCTTTAACAGGACCAAAAATCTTGGCACAGAACAAGCCGTCACGTTCTGGTTTAAAAGTACGGTAATTAATAGTTTCAGGCTTTCTTACCTCTCCATGGGACCATTCTCGAATTTTCATAGGAGAAGCTAGAGAAATTCTAACATTATTAAACTTTATCGGTCCTTTCGGTTTTGCAAAGAAGCTAAAGAGTTCTTCCACGAAATTCACCCTTTTATTTTTGTATAACAAAGAATTAAAACACCCACATACAAGATGTTACCAAGCTTGCAAGGAAGTTCTGTTTCTGACATAAATCCTCTTATGAGCAAAACTACTCAAGTAATTCAACATTAAGACAAAGTCCTTTCAACTCTTTAACCAGAACATGAAATGATTCAGGCATGCCTGTTTCGAGAAAGTTGTTACCTTTAACAATTTTTTCGTACATAGCAGTACGTCCTTCGACATCATCTGATTTAACCGTTAAAAATTCTTTCAAAGTGTAAGCTGCACCATAGGCTTCCATCGCCCAAACTTCCATTTCACCAAGTCTCTGACCACCAAATTGAGCTTTTCCACCCAGTGGTTGCTGAGTAACAAGTGAATAAGGACCTGTTGAACGAGCGTGAATTTTATTATCAACGAGATGATGCAGTTTCAACATATACATAACACCAACTGTAACCTGGTTCTGAAATTCGTCACCTGTCAAGCCATCATATAAGATAGATTGACCAACCTCATCGACTCCTGCATCAACTAAATGTTTGCGAATTTCAGGCTCTGAAGCACCATCAAAAACAGGGGTGGCCACATGGATTCCCTTACCATATTTCCTTGTCAGATCGATAAGTTGCTCATCAGATAAAGATCCTGCCAACCGCTGATATTCCTCCTCTGAATAAATATTCTGGAGCCGGGTGCGAACTTCATCAGCTTCACCTTTTTCAGCAGCCTTTTTGATCTGTTCCCCAAGCTTAAGAGCAGCAAATCCGAGGTGACATTCAAGAACCTGCCCAACATTCATTCGAGATGGAACACCCAATGGATTTAAGACAACATCCACAGTCGTACCATCAGCGAAAAATGGCATATCCTCTTCTGGTAATAAACGTGAGACGACACCTTTGTTTCCATGCCGACCGGCCATCTTATCACCAACAGCAAGCTTTCTTTTGGTGGCAACATAGATTTTGACCATCTTAACCACACCTGGAGGGAGGTCATCACCCTTTTCCATACGTCCGACGATACCTTGATATCTTTCACGAACAATTTCTGCCTGTTTCTTATATTGATCAAAGACAGTTTCTATCTGTACCTCGTATTTACTTCTTTCTGAAAATTCAATAGTACGGAAGATATTAAAATCTAATTCGAGGATAACTTCAGGTGACAATTTCTTGCCAAGCTTCAATATAATCTCACCTGATTTGTCTTTTATATCAGTTTTGACAGTTCTCCCATCAAGGATTTCAGAGAATGAATTACGAACACCATTTTTAAGACTTTTAAGCTCATCATCCATATCACGATTGAGGCGGTCGATTTCCATTTCCTCAATCATCAGAGTTCGTTCGTCTTTATCAACTCCTTTTCTGGAAAACACTTTTGCATCAATAACAACACCTTCAACACCAGGTGGGACTCTGAGTGAAGAATCTTTGACATCACCAGCTTTTTCTCCAAAGATAGCACGTAAAAGTTTTTCCTCAGGAGAAAGCATAGTTTCGCCTTTAGGCGTTACCTTGCCAACTAACATGTCTCCAGATCCAACCTCAGCACCGACGCGAACTATGCCAGAGTCATCTAAATTTCTTAATGCCTCTTCACCCACATTTGGTATATCACGAGTTATTTCCTCTTTACCAAGTTTGGTGTCGCGGGCCATAGTCTCGAAAATTTCGATGTGGACCGATGTAAATGCGTCTTCTTGTAACAACCGTTCGTTAATGAGAATAGAATCTTCAAAATTGTATCCTCTCCATGGCATAAACGCGATTGTGACATTCTTACCAAGGGCAAGTTCTCCTAGCTCGGTGGATGGTCCATCAGCTAAAACAGCTCCTTTTTCGACCCTCTCACCAGGTAGAACCAATGGTTTCTGATTGAAGCAAGTGTTTTGATTTGATTTTTTGTATTTAGACAATCGGTAAACACCAATACCGGTTTCAAAACCATCAGTTCCAGCATCGTCGTAGCGTACTACAACCCTGTTTGCATCAACTTCTTCTATAACACCACTGCCCCCGGCGATTAAACAAGCTCCAGAATCCTGTGCAACATATTTTTCGACACCGGTGCCAACTAATGGCGATGCTGTTTTTAGAAGGGGTACAGCTTGACGCTGCATATTTGATCCCATCAATGCACGGTTGGCATCATCATTTTCTAGAAATGGAATAAGCGATGCTGCAACAGAAACAAGCTGATTAGGAGCGACATCCATTCGAGTTACCTTCTCAGAAGGTACAATAACTACTTCGCCTTCCTCTCTGGCAATAAGTAGTCCCTCTGATATAACATTATCCTTCATTTCAACTTTGGCAGGAGCTATTACATGAGCACCTTCCTTGAGAGCACTCGTATATTGGACATCATTAGAAACGACTCGGTTTTCAACATATCGATACGGTGTTTCAATAAAGCCGTAAGGATTTACCTTGGCATAGGTTGCAAGTGAAACGATAAGGCCAATATTAGGTCCCTCTGGAGTTTCTACAGGACAAATTCTACCATAATGAGTTGGATGAACATCGCGAACTTCAAACCCTGCTCTCTCTCTGGACAGACCACCTGGTCCAAGCGCTGAAAGCCTTCTTTTGTGGGTCACTTCAGATAATGGATTTGTCTGGTCCATGAACTGAGACAACTGACTTGTACCAAAGAACTCTTTGATGGCAGAGGTCACAGGTTTAGGATTGACAAGATCATGAGGCATTAAAGTCTCAATTTCCTGGAGGGTCATGCGCTCTTTGATAGCACGCTCCATTCTCACAAGACCCATACGATATTGGTTTTCAACAAGTTCACCAACTGTCCGAATACGACGGTTACCAAGATGATCAATATCATCGCCTTCTTTTAATTCATCCTTGATTTTAACCAGATACTTGACACTCTTAACAAGATCCTCTTTTGTAAGAGTTCTTGTTTCAATGGGAGTTTCAAGGTCTAGTTTTGCATTAATTTTGTATCTACCAACCTCTGACAAATCATAAGTTGATGGATTAAAAAACAAGTTCTCAAAGAAAGATTGTGCGATTTCTGGTGTTGGAGGACTACTGGGTCGCAATCTTCTGTAAATTTCTATAAGAGCTTCATGGGTACTGTTAACCTTATCAGCTGCAAGAGTTTTCCTAAACGATTCTGAAACAGAGACGCCATCTATGAATAAAAGTTCAAAACTTTTAATGCCATGATCCTCAATTTGTTTAAGGATAGTCTCAGTTAACTCATCATTGCACCTGGCAAAAACTTCATCATTTTCTGGATTAGTCAAATCATGAGCTAAATAACGACCTATTAGATCTTCAGGAGCAACATCGATTTTCTCAACTCCAGCCTTAACGATACGTTTGGCGAGAGCTTTACTTATCTTTCTGCCCTCTTTGCCAAGAACTTCACCATCAGCAGAATTAATGAGATCACGGCTTAATCGTTGACCAATAAAAGTCTCTGGCTTAAAGGTAATTTCATATTTGCCTTTTTTGACCTCTATCAAATCCTGATTATAAAATTCCTGGAGAAGTTCCTCTGGATTATAATCGAGAGCCTTTAATAAGGTGGTAACAGGTAATTTTCTTCTTCTGTCAATACGAACATAGAGAACGTCTTTAATATCAAATTCAAAATCAAGCCATGAACCACGTACTGGGATAATTCTTGATGAATATAATCGCTTACCACTTGAATGCGATTTACCATTATCGTGGGTATAAAAAAGACCAGGGGATCGTTGCAACTGATTAACAACAACCCGTTCAGTACCATTTATGACAAACACACCGTCCTGAGTCATTAGAGGTAGTGAACCAAGGAAAACTTCTTGTTCCTTAATATCACGAACCGCTTGAACACCAGTTTCCTCATCAACATGAAAGGTAATAAGACGAACTGTAATTTTTACAGGAACGTCATATGTCATGCCCCTTTCAATGCATTCAGCTACAGTATATTTGGCTTCGCCAAAACTATAACGGACAAATTCAAGAGAGCAATTGCCATTAAAATCTGAAATAGGAAATATTGATTTAAATATAGCCTGTAGACCAAATTCCTCTCTCTGGTCTGCGGGAATATCACTTTGAAGGAAGCGCTCATAGGAATGCCGCTGCATTGCAATGAGATGCGGTGGTTCAATTATGTGGCTTGTCTTGGCAAAACTTTTACGTACTCTTTCCATGGTCTCCCTCGAAAAAATCCGCGATTTCAATGTACCGAAAAGTTGATTAATGTACAAAAAATCAACAGGTTCCAGCTTGTCAACGAATGTCGAAATATCTATCTGTCTACAAACGCAGGAACGCTACGAGGGTTTTTCCCCCGTAGCGTTGACTGTTACTCTTATGCAAAAGCTATTGAATTATTCAAAAACTTTCTTAAAGCAGCATGCTAATAACTATTTAATTTCTACAGTTCCACCAACAGCTGCAATTTTTTCTTTGATTTCGTTAGCTTCATCTTTAGATACAGCCTCTTTGAGTGGCTGTGGTGCGCCTTCAACAAGTGCTTTGGCTTCTTTTAAGCCAAGTGCAGTTATTGCACGTACTTCTTTGATAACCTTAATCTTCTGATCACCGATAGCTGTTAAGATAGCATCAAATTCGGTTTTCTCTACTGCTGCTTCTCCACCAGCATCACCACCTGCTGCGGCTATTGCAACTGGAGCAGAAGCGGAAACACCAAATTTTTCCTCGAACTCTTTAATAAGTTCAGAAAGCTCAAGAACAGACATGTTTGAAATAAACTCGATTACGTCGTCTTTTGTGATGGACATTTTTATCTCCTGATATGTTTTGTAGTCTAAGATATATCTTAGTTTTCTTTTTGATCTTGAATTGCCTGAAGTGCATAGACTAAGTTGCTTGGTACTGCAGAAAGAACTCGGACAAAGCCTGTTGGTACAGCGTTAAGAACTGCAAGCAATTGAGCCCTGAGCTGATCCTTGCCAGGCAGTTTAGACAATGCTGTAATATCCTCAGCTGAGACAAGTTCTCCATCGAGAACGCCTGCCCGGATACTGAGTGCTTCAAATTCTTCTGCAAATTCAGCAAGAGCTTTTGCAGATCCCACAGGATCGCCAAAGCTAAAGGCAACTGCAGTAGTTCCAGTAAACTGGTCGGACAGACTTTCAAAACCTGTTCCTTCAACTGCAATTTTCAGTAAGGTATTCTTAGCAACTTGAATTTCAGCGTCGATGTTTCGTAAATCCGACCGCAGTTTTTCAAGTTCCGTAACCTTAAGCCCACGATAATCTGCAACTACCGCAAATTGTGCTTTTTTGAAAGTCTCATTAAGCTCTGACACTTTTGAGGCTTTTTCATTGCGATTCAACTGTTACACCTCCTTATATAGGATGGTCACGGGATGATCAATAAACAACATTAAAAGAAATAAGACGTAACCGACTTTCAGGATGAAAGAATATTCGATTGGTCTAGGCAGGTAACATAATCGATTTTGCTGATTAAGTTATTATGTATACACACCTGCTGTCTATGACCTTCCCAAGGTTAAAATTATATAAATTTTTATTTAAAAAACTCCATACTCCACACTTTTTCAGCAGTCTGCACAAATATGTAACTAAGATAGTTACCTTATGCATAAACTGATTATCAGGTTTTCTTGAGAAGTGTGCGGACTTGGAGAGGATCTATCTTGAATCCAGGACCCATGGTAGTAGAGAGGGTTATACCTTTCAGGTAAATCCCTTTACTTGATGAGGGTTTAAGTTGTAATAATTTTTCGATAAAAGCAAGTATGTTTTCAGAAAGCTTTTCTGCACCAAATGAATCTTTGCCAATTGCAGCATGAACAATACCAGCTTTTTCTACTCGAAAATCAACTTTTCCCTTTTTGATCTCGTTAACAACACGTCCAACATCAAAGGTTACAGTTCCAAGTTTGGCATTTGGCATTAAGTTTCTTGGTCCCAGCACTCGTCCAATCTTTCCAACCTCACCCATCATATCAGGTGTTGCTATTGTTTTATCGAAGTCGAGCCAACCATCTTTGATCTTTGCAACCAGTTCTTCAGCTCCGGCAAAATCTGCCCCAGCTTCAAGGGCTTCTGTTTCTTTTTCACCTCTGGCAAAGACAAGTACGCGTACGGTTTTACCAGTTCCATGAGGGAGCATAACACTTGAGCGAACCATTTGATCTGCATGTCTTGGATCGACACCAAGTTTAACTGCTATATCAAGTGATTCATCAAATTTTGCATATTTTCCCTTTAAAACATGATCTAGCCCTTCAGCCAGTTCAAACATTTCACTTCGATCTATATCAGCAACCGCTTTTTTATAGTTCTTACCTTTTTTTGCCATTTTAATTACCCTTATATTTTCTCCCTAATCAGATGGGCACCTGATAGGTTTAGCGAAATAGAATTACCAGCTAGATGCCGAATCAATCTTTAACGGTGATTCCACAACTTCTAGCAGTACCTTCAATAATTTTCATTGCCTGATCAACGTCAAATGCATTGAGGTCAGGCATTTTAAGCTCTGCAATTTCCCTTATTTTATCTTTCCCAATTTCAGCAACTCTTTCTTTTTTGGGATTACCTGAGCCCTTTGCCAGATTGGCTGCTTTCAAAAGAAGCACAGATGCTGGTGGAGTCTTGGTAATAAAGGAAAATGACCTGTCAGAGTAAACAGAGATAACAACCGGTATAATGGTATCACCTTGTTGTTGGGTTTTTGCATTAAAAGCCTTACAAAAATCCATTATGTTTACGCCATGTTGTCCTAGTGCCGGACCTACTGGAGGTGATGGATTGGCTTTTCCTGCGGGAATCTGTAACTTAATATATGATTGAATTTTTTTGGCCATTGTTTTTCTCCTCCATGCATATAGGCTTGGAGTCTAATTTTTACTTACTTGAATGTATTCAAGTTCCACTGGTGTGGAACGTCCAAAGATGGAAACCATTACCTTTACTCTTCCTTTATCAGGATAAACAGTATCAACAACGCCTTGAAAATTAGCAAATGGTCCATCAACAACCCTAACAGGGTCACCTTCTTCAAAAATCACCTTAGGCTTAGGCTTATTAGTTCCTTCCTTTATGCGTCCGATTATCTTATTTGCATCTTCATCGGGTAAAGGTTGAGGATTAAGATTATCACCGACAAATCCACTTATACGTGGGGTCTCTGATACCGTATGCCAAGTTTCATCATTAAGTTCCATTTTCACCAGAATATATCCTGGAAAAAATTTTCTCGAAGAAGTCTTTCGGGCACCTTTCACCATTTCAACAACCTGCTCTGTTGGAATAAGTATATCCCCGAATTGGTCTTCTAAACCGGCAGAACGTATCCTGTCGAGCAAATTTGCTTTAACCTTGTCTTCATATCCAGTATGAGTATGAATGATGTACCAGTTTTTTGCCATGGGTCCAGATGTTGTTTTTTGGCCTTGCTATTGCAAGACAAATGATACGAGTTTACCCAGCAGGAGATCTACAGAGCCAAGGTAGAGTGAGATTACAAAAACAAGAACTACAACAAAACCTGTTAACCCGCCAGTTACCTTTTTATCGGGCCACACAACTTTCTTGAATTCACTTTGTACTTCCCTGAAAAATTTCTTAATCTCAGGAATAGAAAAAGCAGATTTTTCAGTTGAATTACCATCAACTTGCTTAGTCTTGCTAACCTTTCCACTGCGGCCTTTGTTTTTACTTGCCATATTCTCGCTTTAAAAAAAGATTATCCTGCACATTGCTCACATTTGGCAGGCCAGGAGGGATTCGAACCCACAGCCCCCGGATTTGGAGTCCGGTGCTCTACCAATTAGAGCTACTGGCCTGCACTTATTTCGTTTCTTTATGCAAGGTATGTGACCTGCAAAACGGACAAAACTTTTTCAGCTCAAGTTTGTGCGGAATTGTACGTTTATTCTTGGTGGTTGTATAATTACGCTGCTTACAGTCTTTGCATGCAAGCGTTATGATATCTCTCATTGTTATGTCCCCGGAACTGAAAATCACCACCTTCTAAGAAGTGGTGATTTTCTTTCAAAACATTTTATATTCTGGGCAGTACAGAGCTTCAGAAAAATTTATTCGACGATCTGGCTAACTACTCCAGCACCAACGGTACGACCACCTTCACGGATGGCGAACCGCAGACCTTCTTCCATAGCGATTGGTGTAATCAACTCACCTTCAATATGAATATTATCACCAGGCATTACCATCTCAACACCTTCTTCCAGCGTTACAATTCCTGTAACATCTGTTGTCCGGAAATAGAACTGTGGTCGGTATCCATTGAAAAAGGGAGTATGCCTGCCACCTTCTTCTTTTGTCAGAATATAAGCCTCAGCTTTAAATTTCTTATGTGGTGTAATAGTACCCGGAGCGGCAAGAACCTGACCACGCTCTACATCTTCACGTTTTACACCGCGAAGCAAGGCACCAATGTTATCACCAGCCTGTCCTTCGTCCAGGATCTTGCGAAACATTTCAACACCGGTTACGGTAGTTTTTTCAGTATCTTTAAGCCCTACTATTTCAATTTCTTCGCCTACCTTAACGATTCCACGCTCTACCCGACCCGTAGCAACTGTACCACGTCCGGAGATAGAGAAAACATCTTCAACAGGCATTAGAAATGGTTTATCAACATCTCTTTCAGGCTCTGGCACATAGGAATCTACCTGGGCCATCAATTCCCAAATACACTTTGCTTTTTCAGGATCTTCAGGATTTTCAAGCGCCTGTAGCGCAGAACCTGGTATGATAGGCACATCATCGCCTGGAAATTCGTATTTATCAAGAAGCTCACGGAGCTCCATTTCGACTAATTCAATCAATTCCTCATCATCAACCATGTCACATTTGTTTAGAAATATAACAATAGCTGGCACACCTACCTGACGAGCAAGCAGTATATGCTCACGTGTTTGAGGCATGGCACCATCATCAGCGCCAACCACAAGAATTGCGCCGTCCATCTGCGCAGCACCTGTAATCATATTTTTAATGTAATCAGCATGACCAGGACAATCCACATGGGCATAATGACGTTTTTCCGTCTCATACTCTACATGGGCAGTAGCAATGGTAATTCCACGCTCTTTCTCCTCAGGAGCTTTGTCAATCTCATCAAAGGCTGTAAAGTTTGCTTGGCCCTTGGTTGACAGTACGCGCGTTATCGCTGCTGTGAGGGTTGTTTTTCCATGGTCAATGTGTCCGATTGTACCTACATTGACATGCGGTTTAGTCCGCTCAAATTTTTCTTTTGCCATCTCAATGTCTCCTCAGACTCAATGTTATAATCAACCCAGCCCGCTCCCGTTTGCCCCAAAGCGACTGAAACTGGAGCCCACGACCGGACTTGAACCGGTGACCTCTTCCTTACCAAGGAAGTGCTCTACCACCTGAGCTACGTGGGCCACTAAACTATTGCTATAAAAAAAACCCAGCATGGTTAACTTAAAGGACATGGAGCGGGAAACGAGACTCGAACCCGCAACCCTCAGCTTGGAAGGCTGATGCTCTACCAATTGAGCTATTCCCGCTTTCAGACCTAAAAATAATGCTGGTACTTGAATCACTGCTCAGTTGCCTTGCAGTGTAAATGTGGTGGAGGGGGGAGGATTCGAACCTCCGAAGGCTCCGCCGACAGATTTACAGTCTGTTCCCTTTGACCGCTCGGGAACCCCTCCACATTTAAAAAACAGAAGTCAAAAAATAATTACTTCAAACGTTTACTTTACAACTTATTACTTATTGAATTCTATTTTTTATTTGGAGCTGGCGATGGGACTTGAACCCGCAACCTGCTGATTACAAATCAGCTGCTCTGCCAATTGAGCTACGCCAGCACCAAGAAGAGACTATTTATACCCTGACAAGATAAAAAGCAACCTTTTTTTGTTCAAACAGAAAAAGTTTTTTATGAATTCAGGGTATTTCCTGATAGTTCCGATCTTTTTAAAACCACAAAAAAACCGGGACAAATGTCCCGGTTTTCAAAAAAAAGTGTGTTCACTTAATCATTTAGTGGATTTTTCACATATGACGACTCACGATAGCGTTCAAATGCCATCGCAAAAGTCCTGTATGCCATATGAGCAAACTTGGTATATGGCATATACATAAACAACATCATAACAGATACAAGATGAAAGAAATAAACCACATATCCAATTGATACCACACCAATAAGCCTAAATAGCTCAGCAGCAAGTCCTGTTACAGCAACAGCCATTATCTCCCAGATTAAAAACCAGTCAAAGAAGGTCCTGGAAGCCTGTCCATCCAGTTCCATCTGAGTACGGTTACTCCAAAGGATACCGGTTCCAACAAGCATTGCAATAGCACCAATATTTGCCAGAATTTTGATTGGATTCCACATGGACATAGGACCATGTAGGTTTATACCAGGCAGCAAACTGAGAACGTCCTGAGTAAAAGCTGAATAAACAGTAACGATAAACAGGGCTAAAAATGAATACATAAGAGGAAGATGACCTTTAGTCCGACCTTCATTAGCATTACACTCTTTAAACCTGTTATGCTGAAAAATTTCAATTACTGAAGGCCAGAGAAATTCCTGGACAAACTGAGGAGCAGATGGCCTGAATGGAGCATCTCCGATACCTGCAGCCTCTGCCATTTTTCTCCACATATTGGTAACACCCTTATATGTTGAAAAAACAGCAAGTCCAGCTGCTGGCAGCATGAAAAGGTCAATAAAAAACACATTTTTGGATAACCAATGAAAATTCCAATGACCAAAAAAATGTCCGTAACCATTGCGGGCGAATTCTTCAATAGCTGGAAAATGCATGCCGCCGGAGACAAACCATAAAACAAAAATAATTAAAGTTGGAATTCCAATGAGAATCGGCAAATTCTTACCACTACTGGCAAGGTTCGCAAGTCCAGATGGCCAACCAAAGGCTTTGTAGGCATACGCACGAATTGCACCAAGTACATCGCCAGGTTTAGCACCTCGTGGGCAATATGTAGTACAATCACCGCATTGATGACAGAGCATTACATTAACATCACCAAGTAGTTGGTCTTTAAGTCCCCACTGGGCCATGATCATTTCCCTTCTAGGAAATGGATTATCATCGGAAGAGAGCGGGCACACCACTGAACAGGTAGCGCACTGGTAGCATTTTTTTAAAGTGTCGCCACCCGCACTCTTCATATCTTTTATAAAATCGAGATCGGGTTGCACGTTTATAGACATTTTCTCCTCCTGTCCTAAAAAACGTTAAATAATGTCGAAAAACTAGCATTCAACTATAATAAAACAATTAATGTTGCCACTCGGTATCATATAAGAAACAAAGTGGCAACATTTTCGACACAACAGAAAGGTTAAAATCCTTTAAACGGATTAGGTCCTAACTCTATAACTTCTTCTACAAACTCATCAATGATTCCTGGAACTTTATCGTAGTCAGAAATAGCAATCTGTCTTACAGCGCAACGTTCTGGTTCCAGACCAAGTGTTCCAAGTGTCTCACCAATATTTTCCATACGGCGTTCGGCAATTTCTGAACCTTTCACAAAATGGCACTGATAATCGTCACCCCATTTACAACCAAGTAATAAGGCACCGTCCATACCAGCAGACATGGCGTCTTTAATCCAGACCATATTCATGGAACCGAGACATCGAACCGGAATTACCCGAATCAGAGTATTAAGTTTGTTCCGGTGCATACCTGACATATCCAATGCAGGATAAGCATCATTTTCACAAACAAATACGATTATTCGTAGCTTGTCATCATCATCATCGGGAACTTCAATAGATTTCACCATGGACCCAATCATGTCGATACTATAATCAGCAAAACCGACAATACGTTCCGGACAGGCACCCATACAGGTTCCACAACGACGACAACGAGTTGGATTAGGCAATGGTGTGCCTTTCTCATCATCATCAAGTGCACCGAAAGGACATTCTTCAGTACAACGCTTACACTGAGTACAGCGAGAAAAGAAAAAATCTGGGTATGTCTGATCACCTGAACGAGGATGGACCGCAACACCACGATTAGCTGATTCCATACATTGAATAGCCTTTAAGGCAGCACCAGTAGCATCATCAATGGTTTCTTCCATTGTTTCAGCTTTCCTTACACCACCGCAGGCATAGACACCGGTACGACGTGTTTCATATGGAAAACAAATGAAATGAGAATCTGCATAGCCATCAAAGAGATCTAAATCTAAAAAGGCTGGCCCCTGACGATAAGCGAGATTAATGGTTGGATCATTTTTAGTGGTTGGCACCATACCAGCTGCCAACACTACCATATCAACATTCAAGGTAATAGCATCACCAAGTAAAGTATCTTCTGCCTGAACCGAGAGAGTTCCATCGCCCTGTTCTTCAACCTTGGTCACTGCTCCTTTAGTGAAAAAGATTCCATCATCATTCTGAACGCCTTTATAGAACAGTTCTGAGTTACCAGGAGTTCTCATATGTTGATACAGAATATATGCCTCACCAGCAGAGTTATCCTCTCTGACATATTTAGCCTGTTTTAGAGAAACCATGGAAGTTACAGAGTTACAGTATGGAAAATCATTGTCGTTTTCCTGAGCACCAGGACTCTGTACAAATGCAACCTTTGCAGGCACTTTGCCCTGTTTTGCGAGTCTTTCAAACTCTGCATTGGTGACAACATTATTTATAGTTCCATGACCAAGATGTTCATATTCTGAAACATCAGCAGGAGTCCAGCCGGTTGCAAGAACCACAGCACCAAAAGATTCACCATCAGCATTCAGCTCAGTATAGACTTTCAGTCCAGCATTTGGATCGTCCTTCTCACCCTTGTCAATGAGATCCTGCTCATCAACAGCAACCTTGGCAGGAGCATCCCATTCAGTTTTACTGTCAGCATCTTTGAGACTAACAGTAAAATTACCAGGAGCACCGCTAATACGGGCAACTTCAGTAGAAATTTTCACAGTGATATTGGAATCATTCTCAACTTCCTGAATCAATTCCGTAACAGTAGGCATCTCCAGTTCAGCATAAGGATAAGATGTTGGAAATTGTTTTCTCCATCCAAGCGCCTTGCCACCGAGTTTATCTGCTTTTTCAACAACTGTTACTTCATAACCAGCCTTACTAGCTTCTTTTGCAGCAGTCATACCTGCAATTCCGCCACCCATAACAAGAATACGTTTACTAATTGTCTCTAGTTTATAAGGTTCTGGTTTTTCAGTTTTCTGCGCTCTAGTGACTGCCATGCGAACATTATCACAGCCAAGTTCCTGCAAAAATTCATCAGTTTCGTCACTTGCTTCACCTTCTTCTTGACCGGCAATCCAAGCAACCTGCTCACGTAAGTTACCACGAACAGTAATTGTATTTTCCCCGAAATTAAACTCTTTCTGCATTACCCTTGGAGAACATGCACAGATTACAACGGTATTAACACCATTGTCAGCTATGTCTTTCTCTATCTGGGCTCGACCCTCTGCACCACATAATGCAACGTGCTCCTGCATTTCCATGCCAAGTTCAGAGGAGGCCTCCTTGAGTCCATCGACATCAAGGACGTCGCCGATGCCGCAACCTGTACAAAGATATGCACCATATACTTTATCCATTGATTTTTCCTCCTACTTGGCAAGCTGAATTGCTTTTAACGCGGCTGCAGTTGAAGACTGAGTACAAGTGTAAACATCAGACGCGGCCTTTGCACAGCCTGTTCCAATAATACCCTTATCAGCATCAGAAACTACAAAACCATTACCATCCATATTGACGCCAACAGTTTGACTGTCAAGTGCAGGCTTCATCCCAGTTGCAAGAACTGCCATATCAACTTTCTGCTGGATTTTGGCCCCAGTTATAGCGTTTTCAGCAACAACAGTTACACCACCATCTTCATCAGGTATAATATCGGCAACCTTTCCTTTGATAAACTCGGCATTCTCATCAGTCATCAATTTAGCTCGGAAATGCTCGTATTTACCTGGTGTACGAAGGTCTATGTAGAAAACATAAATTTTAGCATCAGGATACTGCTCTCTGACATAAGTCATCTGTTTGAATGTTGCCATGCAACAAACGTATGAACAATATTCCAGATGATTTTCATCACGGGAACCTGCACATTGAACAAATGCTATGGATTCTGGCTCTTTGTCATCTCCGGGACGAACAATTTTACCACCAGTTGGACCGTTTGGTGCAGCCATTCGCTCCATCATCATATTCGTGATAATTGAACTTGACTGGTCAAACTTCAAGTTGTCCATTTTGGTTGCATCGTAAGGATTCCAACCTGTAGCGTAGACAATGGCACCAACATTAATAGTCGCTGTCTCAGTTTGCATATCTAGATCTACAGCGTCATATTTACATGCGCCCTTAATTGCATCAAGACAATCGCTGCTGCAAGCATCCTTATCCAAAACGAATCTTCTCGGAAAGGCCATTTCATGTGCGAGACGGATAGCTTTGCTTTTGTTCATTCCAAAGTTGAAATCATTATCAATCTCATCTGTACATACTGAGGAACAATCGCCACAGGCGGTACAATTTGAATTAACATATCGAGGTGCAGTCTCAATTTGCACCTCATAATTTCCAGGGCCCCCGGAAACAGATTTCACTGTAGTCATGGTGTAAGTACGAATCTTACGATTGTCTTTAACCCTTTTAAAATTTATCTCCAGACCACAGGTCGGAGGACAAAGTTTTGGGAAATACTGATTAAGTTGGGCAACTCGTCCGCCAAAGTAAGGGTTTTTATCTACAAGAAAAACGTCTTTACCTACTTCAGCAGCCTCCAGAGCGGCTGTCAGGCCACTAATTCCGCCTCCGACAACCAGTACAGCACCAGTTCCTTCACTGTCACTCATGCCAATCCTCCATTAATGCTGTTATTGATGAAAGTTAATTATATTTTTTTGGCTCAATTCACCCGGAAGATAAATATATCCAGGTCAACTCAAACAAAATTATTAACGATCATCTGTTTATACGAAAAATCTCCAGACCCACAAGTGAGCCTGGAGATTCATTATTCATTAATCAGTTAACCTGATTAATTAGATCCAAGGATCTGTCTCAACGATGTTGATACACTCAACTTTCTCACACTTCCACTCACCAGCTTTTGGATCGTAGGTGGAGTTAACGAATGCTTTCCAGTTTTCGTCATCAACGGTTGGGTAATCAGATCTGTAGTAGAATCCTGGGTAACGAGATTCCTTACGGAATTCGATGTGACGAATATGGGTCTCAACACACCAGATACGATGGTAGTTTTCCCAGGCGCGGAGAAGCTCATGGAGATCACCGGCAGCCATTTTCGCAGCATCTTCACGCAACATCTCAAGAAGATCCAAACAGATGTTAAGAAGTTTTCCAGAGGTCATGTAGTATGTTGCAACACCACCACCATATTCATCGGTAGCTTTCATCAGTCGCATCATCAGACCTGCAGGTTTGCAGTAGTTAGGGTTAACATCAGCAGCAGTACTTGCACCTACATGCTCATGATACATTCTAACTGGAGCATAAACTTCATCAGCAAGTTCCTGAGAAGACTGAGCCAACTCTGGAGTGAAATCAGGGTTGTCACGACAGAATTTCACCATCTGTTTTGCAACAATACGTCCCTCAGCATGGGAACCGGAAGAGAACTTATGTCCGGAAGCACCAACACCATCACCGGCTGTGAACAGACCGTTAACGGTTGTCATGCGGTTGTAGCCCCACTTGTACTGGTGAGAACGAGGACCGTCTACTGTAGGTACCCAATCTTCGTCTGGACCAGAAGTCCAGATACCACAACAACCGGAATGAGATCCGAGCATGTATGGTTCGGTTGGCATAATCTCAGAACCAACTTTTTCTGGCTCAACATTGGCACCAGCCCAGAGGCCAGCCTGTCCAATAGACATGTCAAGAAAATCTTCCCAAGCTTCAGACTCAAGATGTTTCCAGAATTTTTTGACCTCTTTCTCGCTTGCACCAGATTCACGTCTCTCATCGAGGAACGCATTCAGAGCTACATCGGTAGCCATATAAATAGGACCGCGACCTTCTTTGAGCTCATTGATCATCAAATGATTACGCAGACAGGTAGGAGTAACAGCGGAAGCTCCATAAGGCATGAATTTTTCAAGCTCTTCTTTAACAGAGTCGCTGTTTGCATAGAACTCGCCAAGGCCGTTCTGTACTTTAGCTTTGAAAAGAAGGAACCATGCACCAACAGGACCGTAACCATCTTTGAAACGAGCTGGGGTGAAACGATTTTCCATCATGGTCAAAGTAGCGCCAACCTGTGCACACATGGTGTAGGTGGAACCAGCATTCCATACTGGATACCATGCACGACCTTTACCTTCACCGGTAGACCGTGGACGGAAAATGTTTACAGCACCACCACACGCAACGAGTGAGGTTTTGCAACGGAATACATGTACTTTGTTCTCACGTGTGGAGAAACCAACAGCACCTGCAATCTGATTCTCAACGTTTTTGTCAAGCAGCATTTTAACGATGAAAACACGCTCAATGATGTTGTCTTCGCCAAGAGCTTTTTTTGCAGGCTCTGCAACGATACACTTGTAAGACTCACCATTGATCATGATCTGCCATTTACCGGTACGTACAGGTGTTCCACCTTCACGCAGGGTTTTTGCAGGTTTAGCACCATCAAGGTTGTCGCCAGCTTCGTTTTTCTTCCAAATAGGCAGACCCCATTCTTCGAAAAGTTTAACAGACTCATCAACGTGGCGACCAAGATCGTAAATAAGGTCTTCACGTACAACGCCCATAAGGTCGTTACGAACCATTTTTACGTAATTCTCAATCGGATTCTCGCCGATGTAAGTATTAATAGCAGACAAACCCTGAGCAACAGCACCAGAACGCTCAAGAGAAGCTTTATCTACCAAAGTTACTTTCAATCCTTCCGGAGCCCACTTACCAATTTCAAAAGCGGTACCGCAAGCAGCCATTCCGCCACCAACGATAAGAACATCGCAATCATGCTCTACGATTTCCGGATCCACAACGGCGGCCAATTCACCTTTCGGCTTATTAGGTAATGCCATATTACTATCTCCTTATAATAAAAAGATTTATATTTTTAACCAGTTGTATTCAGCTCAACTCTGATCATTTAGGTGTTGGAAGATCTGACTCCAGCAGCAAATTCTCATCATCAAGATTTGCTCCTCTTTGGCCAGGATATTCATTTGAAGCACCCTCAGCAGTTGTCCGAATCGGGAATTTGAAACGTTTCATGTTTCCATTACGGAATTTTACAGTCCACATAATAGAATCAGAACTTCTCATTGGATGTACCTGACCACCCATTGGTACGAAGTCATCATAACCACGAACCATAATAGCGCCCTGTGGACAAATCTTAACGCAGGAGTAACACTCCCAGCATGCATCTGGTTCCTGATTGTATGCTCTCATTTCCTCAACATTGAGTACCATGAGATCATTAGGACAGATGTACATGCAGGCCGTCTTATCGCCACCCTTGCAACCATCGCATTTTGAAGGATCTACGAAACTTGGCATTAACCTACCTCCTAACTTGAATTTTCTTTATGACAGCACTTATGCGCAGCCACGAACCTCAGTTAATATATAAGCAGATTTAACAGGTCTGCAGAATTTGTAATAACTGTAACCCTGCGAGACTATTAACTTCTGCCACAAATCATGACAAACTGTTCTTTTTCTGTTCTTTTCTGCATATGAGAATTATCAGGAAAAAGAATGAACAGCCACTCATTTTTTGACCACCGAAGATATAATTAGTTGACTGCTCAATGTCAAGAAAAATCGTTCAAAACACCCAGTCAGAAATACTTATTGAATACATCAGAAATTCTCATGTTTGCTTTTCAAAACCTTCTGCAATCATCCATATTCATCAACGAAAAATAAGGGAAATACACCAGGGAAACTCGAGCAATAGATTCAAACAATGTAGCAAATATGAACCCACTATAATTGCACCCGATCAGGTGAAGAGAAAAAATAATCATACTATGGTGAATGATTATCCATTACCCGTACATTCTACCTGCCCCGTGAAATCATTAATGCATTTAACGTAAAATATAATCGTATATTTTATTTATTAAAAGTTCCTAGGGCTCTTGGGAAAATATCTCAAAGATGACTTTGACAAAAAGAAAACGGAGAATTGGTTGATGAAAACTCAGCTTATGTTTCTAGATGTAAGCCAAGCAATCCACAATAACGGTAGTTGTTCTACAATATCAATATATTATGTAAGATAAATACTATTCTGAATAATTAGGACGGGCAAGAACCTCTCTGGGGCGAGAACCGTCTGAAGGACCTACAATCCCTTCCTTCTCCATCATTTCAATCATACGTGCTGCCCGATTATAACCAACTCGCAGCTTTCTCTGCACCATTGATATTGACGCATGTCCTGTTTCACATACAGCAGCAATTGCCTCATCATATTTTTCATCATAATCTTTTTCCTGCTGCTCTTCTGTATCAGGGTCCTCTTCAACAACCTGAAGTACCGATGCATCATATTCGGCTGTCCCTTGTTGCTTAAGAAATTCGATGATTCTTTCGGTCTCCTCTTCATCAATAAAGGCACCATGTATTCGCTTGAGTTTTGCAGCTCCTGGAGGCAAAAACAACATATCTCCAGCACCTAGCAAATGCTCTGCTCCACTACCGTCTAGAATGGTCCTTGAATCTATTTTAGAAGAAACTTTAAAGGATATTCTAGTCGGAAAATTAGCTTTGATCAGTCCGGTCAAAACATCAACAGATGGTCGCTGAGTAGCAAGGATTATATGCATACCTGCAGCTCTTGCCATTTGTGCAAGCCTTGCGATAGATGACTCTACATCTTTAGAAGCAACCATCATCAGATCAGCAAGCTCATCCACAATGATGACAATATAAGGTAACTTTTCCTCTGAAACCTCGTTATAAGATGCAAAGGATTTCACTCGTTTCTCCTCCAACAGCTTATAGCGTCGCTCCATTTCACGAACCGCCCACAACAGAGCCCTGCTTGCCATCTTTGGCTCAACGACCACTGGATGAAGCAAATGAGGAATATCCTCATATGCAGACAACTCAATCCGCTTGGGATCGACTAACAACAGACGAACTTCATCAGGGGTAGACTTAAAAAGAATAGAAGAAATGAACGTATTGATAGCAACAGACTTGCCAGCACCAGTTGCTCCAGCAATTAACAGATGTGGCATCCTGGAAAGATCTGCTACCATTGGACGGCCAACAACATCAAGTCCCAATGCCAGACAAAGGCCCGACCTGTCATTTCGATATTCCTCACTCATGAGAATATCTCGAAGAAAAACTGTTTTCCGGACAGGATTAGGAATCTCAATCCCTATGGCAGCTTTCCCGGGGATAGAACCAACAATTCTTACCCGTTCAACTTTCAACACCATTGCCAAATCATCAGCCAAGGATACGATTTTATTTATCTTGACCCCAGGAGCCGGTGAAAATTCGTATGTGGTAACAATCGGTCCGGGTGATATACCTTCAACCGTACCTTCTACATTAAAATCATGGAGTTTATCCACCAGGATCTTACTGACTTCGTAGTAATGTTTCTTATCTACCTCAACAACTTCCTGTTTATGTTTCTTTAAAAGTGATAGAGGAGGTAATTGATAGTCACCACTTTTGAGAGGATTAAGCACAAACTCCTTCTCACTGCCCTCTTCCTGCACCTCCATTTTCACTGGCTCGTGAACAGCCGGAACTCTCTCGACCTTGTCGTTTACTGTGACTCTAGGACCAGATACTGCAGGCTTTTTCTTTGAAGCAGTTTTTCTTTTAGGAATACTAAGAGACTTTTTGGGAATTCTGCTCGTTACCTGACCACCTTTTTTCCACAACCAGATGGATGTTGTAAAAAGTGAAAAACGTACAGCTGCCATCAATGAAAAAAGCAGCAGAACAGCAAGCACAAGCACAGAACCGACTGAACCTATCACCTGACCGAGAAGCCGCCAGATAAAATTCCCAAGATAACCTCCAGGACTTATGTACTCACCAGAAAACACAAGCTGTTCAGCGGTGGCCAATAACCCACTGGTTGAGAGGACAATGCCTGATAACCCGACAACGATAAAAGGCATGCGATTTATCGTAACCCCTGGCAAAAAGACCCCAACAGCAAGAAATACAAGAACAAAAACAGGTAAGAATGCTGTTAATCCTAAAAAACTGAACAAATACCGAGAAATATAAAAACCAGCAGAACCACACCAATTTTCAATTGGTGCCTGTAAGACTCCGGCATCCCCAATAAGACTGCGGCTATAACTGACAAGACACAAAAACAGAAAAACAGCCAGGAAAAAAATAAACAGTGCTGCAATCTCCTGTCGGAGCCTGGGGTAATTTGATGGAGTAGATGCCATATTCTTCTGAGCGATCAGTCCTTTTCGCCTTTTCTATCCTGTACTGAGTCCAGAACACCATTGATGAAGGCAAGGGAATCAGACATGGAAAAACGCCTGGCAATTTCCAAAGCTTCATTTATGGCTACCTTTTCAGGTACTTTCGGCGAAAAGCACATTTCAAAAATTGCAATTCGCAAAATATTCCGATCAACCAGTGACATTCTTTCCACACGCCAGTTATGAGAATTATCTGATAAAATTGTATCTATCTCATCAAGTCTCTGACTTATGCCAGCTAACAATTGTTCAGTATAAGGGCGCACTTTTTGTCCGGCTTCAAAACTTGCACAAAAACGTTCAAGTTCATCAGATACAGTTGCCGGCTCAAATGAATGCTTTTGGAAATCGTGCCCAAAAAGAAACTGAAGTGCCATTTCTCTGGATTTTCTTCGCAATCCCATAATCGTTAGTTTAAAGAATCTAGAAGATTGACCATCTCAAGAGCAGCTATAGCAACGTCTGATCCTTTATTACCGGCCTTTGAACCTGCTCTCTCAATAGCCTGCTCAATACTCTCAGTGGTTAAAACGCCAAAAAGTACTGGAACATCATTGTCTAACATAACCTGCGCACTTCCCTTAGCTACTTCACTTGCAACAAAATCAAAATGAGGAGTAGCGCCACGAATAACAACACCAAGACAAATTATAGCGTTATATTTCCCAGATTTGGCCATACGCTGTGCTGCCAAAGGAATTTCAAAAGCACCTGGTACTCTGGCAACATCAATATCAGCATCATTTACACCGGAACGAACCAGACTATCCAAGGCTCCTTCAAGTAATTTTTCAGAGATAAAGGAATTAAACCGAGCGACTATAATGCCGATTTTTCTCCCATCACCGGTTAAATTTCCCTCAATATAATTTGGCATGTTACTCCCCTAATTTTTCTTTCATATATAGAAAAGAACCTGTAAAAACAAGTTATTAAAACAAAATCAACTTAGTTGGACCAGTTAATTTCACTCTGACAATAAACGAATAATAAAAAGATAATCTTAGTTGTATTTTACGCTTATCTCTTCATAATTACTCATAAGTCTACCTTGAACAAAAAAATAGCTTTTCAAGACACCCATAAGTTAACTTTGCTTTCAGATTCTATTTATCAACAAATAATTATTTTACGAAATCTCACGGATCACGGGTAACGTCTTCCATTGCTTTCTCTTCACCATAGAGTTCAAGCATATGACCCATCTTATCCCGTTTAGTTTTGAGATATTTTTTATTCTCACCTTCCCCGACTATTTCTATGGGGAGACGGTCGACAACCTTCAGGCCATAACCTTCAAGCCCAACTATTTTTTTAGGATTATTGGTCATCAAGCGCATCTTCCGTACACCGAGGTCACGAAGAATCTGTGCTCCAATACCATAATCGCGTAAATCTGGTTTAAAACCAAGCTGAACATTTGCTTCAACCGTATCAAGTCCTTCTTCATCCTGAAGATTGTAGGCCTTGAGTTTATTGACCAGCCCAATCCCTCTACCTTCCTGACGCATATAAAGAATAACACCTGAACCTTCCTGATGGACCGTCTTCATTGCGGCGTGCAACTGAGATCCACAATCACATCGAGAGGAAGTAAATACATCACCGGTTAAACATTCTGAGTGAACTCGAACCATCACAGGTTCCTCGGAATTAATCTCACCTTTGACAAGTGCAATATGCTCAAATTTGTCCACATCATTGGAATATACAATAGTTCTAAACTCTCCAGCATGCTCAGTTGGCAGACGCGCTTCTGCAGCACGATGGACAAGCAAATCCTGACGAAGACGATATGCTACCAGATCAGCAATAGTAGCAATCTTAAGATCATGTTTGCTGGCAAATTTTTCCAGGTCTGGCATACGTGACATGGTGCCATCTTCATTCATTATTTCGCATATAACCCCAGCTGTACGCATACCGGCAAGCCTGGCCAGGTCAACAGATCCTTCAGTCTGTCCAGTCCTGACCAGCACTCCGCCTTTTTTCGCCCTAAGAGGGAAAATATGGCCTGGGCTGATAATATCAACAGGTTTGGCATCTGGTGCGACTGCTGCTTCAACGGTCCGGGCACGATCGGCTGCTGAGATACCTGTTGACACCCCTGTTCTAGCTTCAATACTTACTGTGAACCCTGTACCGTAAGGTGATTTATTATCCCGAACCATCATGGGTAAGTCAAGCTGTTCAACAATATCAGGACTCATTGCCAAACATATAAGACCACGTCCATAGGTGGCCATAAAATTAATAGCTTCAGGTGTTACAGCCTCACCGGCCATACAAAGATCACCTTCATTTTCCCTATCTTCATCATCAACAAGGATAACCATCTTTCCTGCACGAATATCCTTAATTACTTCCTCAATTGCACTGACTGCCATGTCAAGCCTCTACTTCCACCAAAGGTGGAGTTATCTCAAAAATCCATGTTCTGCCAGAAAGGATTGATTTATGTTACTTTCCTGGCCTGATTCCATTGTTTTTTTCCCTAGAAGTTTCTCAACGTATTTTCCAATAATGTCTACTTCTAGATTGACCTCATCCCCACTTTTCAACTGCCCAAGGGTGGTAACAGAAAGGGTATGAGGAATAATTGAAACAGAAAAATGTTCCTCGGTACAGCTATTTACGGTGAGACTTACACCATTTATAGCGATAGAACCTTTTTCAATAACATACCTTGTCACCCCTGAAGGCAAGGCGAAAGAAAAGAGAGTGAAATCACCAATTGGCCGGCGTTCCAAAACCTTACCAAGACAATCTATATGACCGCTGACCATATGACCACCCAACCGATCACTCAGTCTGAGGGCACGCTCGATATTCACAACAGAACCTACCTGCAGTAAACCAAGATTGGTACGATTCAAACTTTCAGGTGAAACATCCACCAAAAACCTGCGACCATTTATGTCACGTGCAGTAAGGCAAGCACCATTTACTGCAATTGATTCTCCTTCCTCTGGATCTGTTAGATCAAAATCAGTCTCCAGGCAGAATACCACACCTTCGCCAACTGATCTTTTTTCACGGACAGTTCCACAGCCTTGCACTAATCCGGTAAACATAATTACAACTTATCAACAATACCTGCTCTTGCTTCATAATCTTCAGCAAGGCGAGCATGTTGAAAATTGGAATGAATTGAAGAAATTGTCCGGTATGTATCTGCGGCTTTTTCCTTATCACCATTCTCCAGATATACCTCAGCAATCACCTCAAGAATCTCCACCGTTCCTTTTGGATTTCTCATAAGACGGTAATGCTCAATTATATCAAAAAGAATTTCCAGGGCCTTATCGAGTTGACCCATTTTTTTATAAGCGGCAGCAATTTTTTTATTAAGGGCTAGCAGAGAAAAAGAGTCCTCTTCTTTCTTGCATATTTCAAATGCCCGAAGAAAATTATCAATAGCCATCTGAAACTCGTTCTTGGCCAGACAAACATCGCCTAGCCTGTCTGAAGCATTTGCTACCCCTGCGTTATCTTCTTGTTTTTCAAACCCTATCAGTGCATTATGCAAACAAGTTGCTGCCTGATTATAGTCACCCTTATCAAAAAAATCCCGGCCCTCTTTATAATCCTTCTTAGCAGGATTACTAAGTGTTTCATCTTCCTTTATCTGCTTTTCTTCAGATACTGGAGTAATATTTCCCGCTGGTTGAATTTGATTACTCATCTTTCTTCTCACCATTTTCAGTATTATGTATCAGATGAACAGCTTGGCCTGCCAATTGTGCAACTGTTGTCAACACTGGCAATCCCTGTTCATATATCGTTATTTCATTTTGATCATTTTTCAATCCCATTACCTGGAAAGATGCCTCCGTTGCCTCAATGCGCCCTAAAAGCCTGGCTGTTAACCCTCTCACTAGTGGATCCGCATGTTCACAGTACTCAAAGAGAGAATAAAAAGGAATCTTTCTTATAAGGTCTGGCCGTGTTGATGCTATCTCGCCCAACGACCAGATAACAGGTGCCTGGGTTGAATTATCACCCATATAATTGAGCAGATGCCTGGTAAAAGCACCATATATATCTGGACGACAAGCAATAATGGAACCAATGGCCTCAACCATTCCCCAACTGCTTGCAGCCGAATCAGCACAGGCCTCAAATAGTCGGTGCAATAAGTCAGCCACAGCACCAGGTTCTCTGGTTGCAACACGAGAACAAACCTTACCAAGCAACCAAGCATTATGAAAACGCTGCACCTCTAAAGGCTCATACAAAAGTCTTTGCATGAAACGCAGTGTTCTTCGATCATCAAAACAATAATCTACAAGTTGATCAACATCATCTTGGGCTACCAATTCTTTGACAATCTTCTTGTTGGATCGTTTCTTTTTTCGTTTTGGATCCCTGACCGGTTCAAGCTCAGGAATTAATGCTGCTTCACTGTTATTATTTATTTTGGTCTTGTTTTGCTTAACTTTGACTTTTTCAGCTAACTGCGCCATATCTTTATGCAGCCTGACAAAATATAGCACACCACGAATGGCCCTGCCATCCATGTTGCCGGTATCAACCACCTGATGCTGCTGATCATCATAATTTTCAACACGGCCAGTCAGATAGTCATCTTCAGGAGTAAGCTCCCACGCCAGATCCCAATCATCACCGCTTGCAAAGACCAAACACTCTACCATAGCAGCACCGATATTATGCCCAGTTGCATCACACACATACACAGCACCGCAATCACACTGTCCAACGGGAAATTCGGTCATTTTCCGTTCCAAAGAATCGAGTGGACGACCGACATCCATTCCACAGAAAGGACACCAGGGCTTTACTGAAATCTTGCTTTTCTTTTTCATCAGGCACCTAATTTTTCATTTAGGGCCTCAATAAAACGTTGATCAACTGAATAGCCAAGTTCACGTGCCTTTTCCATGGATTGCTTCGACTCAACAAATTCACTATTAAAATACAAGGCCACTGCAAGGTTGTTTCTGGCCATGGCCGAGTCGGGTTCAACAGTAACAGCATGCCTGGCAGCCTCTACTGCCTTAAAATCCTCTTCACTCATAGTGTAGGCTGAAGTAAGATTAATCCAGGCAGTAAGAAGGTTGGGGTCAATTCTAGTTGCCTTCAAATAGCATTCTATGGCTTCGGTTACCTGATTATCCTGTTGTCGAATCAAACCAATATTTACATGTGCCTCAGCCATATCAGGGGCAATCTCAATGGATTTTTCGTTTAATTCAAGAGAACGGGCAACATCTCCCTTGTCAAAATAAATGGCGCCAAGATTTATCAGGCTTTCCACAGAGTGTTCATCAAGTTCCAGAGCCTTTTCTAACTCAACGATGGCATCATCTGGACGCCCTGCCTGACGATAAACCAGACCCAGCTGATGGTGAGCAATCACATTATTTGGATGCTCCTCACAAACCTTCTCCATTTCCTTGATGATGGTATTCACATTCAAATTACTTTGTTTTTCAGACATGAAATCTTCCTTTTTTACAACTTATATAATAATAGAATAAAACTATACATAAACATGATAAAAATTCTAACCTACAAAAAAATTATCTACACTATAGACACAAACCTGCTTGAAGCAAGTTCTAAAACAGGTATTTATAATCAACAAATCTCACAGGATTTTTTTTTTTGAATTTGCAAAACGTTCTGGACCAGCATTCCCCTTGACCTTACCCCAAACAACAATCTGATATTAAAAAAAAATAGGGCAACCATTTCAGGAACTATTTCTTTCTAAGAATTACTGATTTAGGTATTCCTCACAAGTTAACAGATGTTGTTTATGAGCCTCATCCAGTACTTCCCTGGCAATCAGAATATCTTTTTGAATTTGTTCTGCAAGCTCTTCCGCGCCGTTAAACTTTTTTTCACCCCGCAGATGTTTCAGTAAATTAATCTTGATGGGTTTCCCATAAATATCATTTGAAAAATCAAAAATATGTGTTTCCGCGACTAATTTGGTTTCGCCAAAAGTTGGATTACACCCAATATTTGACACACCACCGTAACATCTGCCATTATATATAACCTGTGTTACATAAACTCCACGTTTTGGGCAAAGATCCTCTTCCAGAACCTGCAGGTTTGCCGTAGGAAATCCTACAATTCTTCCTCCGCGTTGTCGGCCGCGCTGTACATTTCCCCGAATCTGATAAAATCGACCCAGTAATTTTTGCACATCTCTCATTTTTCCGTCAGCAACCAGCTCCCGAACCTTTGTACTACTCACAATCATTTTTTCAACACAATGAGCATCTACCACGGTTACAGGAAAACCGAGTTTGGCACCCTTTCTTTTTAAAAAATCAATATTTCCTTCCCTGCCACGACCAAATCCGTAGTCATAACCAACCACAAGCTCTCGAACTCCGATAGTTTCCACTAAAATGTTAGCAACAAATTCATCGGCAGATATAGAAGCGAAATCACTGTTAAAAGGTATGATTACAAGCACATCAATACCAGCTTGTTCAATGAGCTCCTCTTTTTGTTCCAAAGTTGAAATCAACTTAATGCCATCTGGACGCAAAACCTTCAGTGGGTGGGGATCAAAAGTGACAACCACACTCGTCCCATTATGCTTTCCAGCCTTTTTCACTACTTCATCAAACAAAAGCTGGTGACCTAAATGCACACCATCAAAATTGCCAATGGTCACACAGGCATGAGGAAAGGTATTTTTTATTTCAACGGTATTTCGGTATATTTTCATATTTTTATTCCAGACAATCTCTTTTTATGCAATTTCAGCAAAAGAAACTCTTGACAAATCATGGTTTGGCTAGCATATTCTCAACCGTTCAAGCCGAAGTGGCGGAATTGGTAGACGCGCTAGGTTCAGGGTCTAGTGAGCGTATGCTCGTGGGAGTTCGAATCTCCCCTTCGGCACCAATGGAATTACAAAGGCGTAACCTTATTTTAATAATGGTTACGCCTTTTTTATATCCTATGCAATCAGTGCAACCAGAATCATCAAGCACAAACTGATTATTGCACACTCTATACAGTGTATGAACAACATTGGCAAGTGCCACATTGCAGGGCACTAATCCTGCTCAGTTCCATCTCTCCCTAGTATTTCTTATTTTCAATCATATTTTTTCAATATCGTTTTAGCATAATATGGGCTATAAGACTCTGAAGTTTTGATTATTTTTGTGCTAAAAAGCATTATCCAAAATGAGCCACAAATAAAATTGCTCAACAACACAATATCTATCCATGTCCCTTTCAGACAACCCTGCAGATAAGCAAAACACCCTCATTAATATTTCCTCCGGGTCAACACAACACATTGAAACATGTTCACTGGTCCTTACTGCAGTAGCCATACCTCATTATATCCCTGCAAATAAATCCCAACTACTTGTCAAACCCCAAAATGTAAATCAAGCTAGTCTCCAGCTTGAAAACTACTTTGCCGAAAACAAAAATTGGCCTCCAGTTAAAGAAGAAGTTGAAACAATATTTCCTAAACCAGCTGCACCACCAACCCTACTGATAATGGGGATTATGACCCTCTTCTTTTGGATAACCGGGCCTTGGGAGATAAACAATCCCTGGTTTCAAATTGGTGCAATTAATAGCAATGCGATACTTAATGACCATCAATGGTGGCGACTCGTCACTGCCTTAACCCTACATGCAGATGATGTCCACTTATTGGGTAATTGTATAATAGGCGGCTTCATGACTCATCTTCTCTGCAAAACCATAGGAACTGGAACTGGATGGTTCTTTATAATTATCACTGGTTGTTCAGGGAACTTGCTAAACATCTTACTCAGATCAGCAGAGCATAACTCTGTTGGTTTTTCCACTGCCGTTTTCGGATCAATTGGAATATTCACTGGTCTGCAAATATGCAAAGGTCACAGTGGCTATAAAAATTTCCTGGCACCATTAGGCTCCGGTATCGGATTATTGGCAATGCTGGGGTCAGAAGGTGAAAGAACAGACCTAGGTGCCCATTTCTTTGGCCTTCTTTGCGGAGTATTAGCAGGAATGCTTATTAAAAAATTTAACTTAATCAATCTAACTAACCAAGGTCGACTACAGATTATTATTTTTTTAATTACTCTCCTATTTTTACAGGCATGCTGGATGGCTGCCTGGAGACATTCTTCCATCCCCCTTATGCACTAAAAAATTTCACACATATTAATGTATAAAATCAGCTTGTTACCACGAACAACCATTTCACTATGTGAATATATTTTCTTCATTGATCCTACAACACACACCTCTAATTTATAATTTATTGACGACCTTTCAATGTCCTGATGATCGGATATTCTCTTTTAAAACTTGACAACAGATTGTTATTTCTTATTCTTTGATGCATTATCAGATTAACTGCACTTCACTTGAGTTAATTTTTCTCAACAAAAACATCAAATAGTTGAAATATGACGGGAAACAATCATGGCAATGAATGACCAGCAACCACCTTGGGGCAAAAAAAAACGCCCACAAACTCCGGAAGAGTTAATTGTGGCACTTATTAAAAAAATAAGAGACTCATTTTCCGAGCACAAGAGTAATAAAGGTCAAGGTGGAGATGGCACACAACCACCGACTGAGCAAAACCTGCTCGCAGGAATTGGCAAAGTTGTCCTGATTATGGCTGCTGTCATTCTCTTTCAGGTTATCTACTCATCTTTCTTTACAGTTGAACCTGGGAATGTCGGTGTCATCCTTCGCTTTGGCAAATTCCAGCGAACCACCTACCCAGGCCTGCACTTCAAAATCCCTTATATAGAAGAACTTGCGCGGGTCAACGTAGAAAAGGTTCGAAAAGAGGAATTTGGATTCCGAACCCGATTACCAGGGACAAAATCATCATTTGACCGTCGTGGTTTCGACATGGAATCTCTGATGCTGACTGGTGATAAAAATGTCATTGAAGTTGCATGGATCGTACAATATAAAATTCTCGACCCTGTTCAATTCCTCTTTAAAGTCAACAATGTGTCCCAGGCAGTACGTGATGCCTCCGAAATGGTAACCCGTCGAATTGTGGGCAACATGGATTTTGACTATGTGCTGGGCAATAGAGAGATTCTCGCCTCTGACGCCAAAAGGGAGCTTCAAAAACAACTGGACAACCTTGAGGCCGGTGTTACGCTTGTTACCTTGCAGCTTCTTGATATCAATCCCCCTGAAAAAGTTAAGCCAGCCTTTAATGAGGTAAATGAAGCTGATCAGGATATGAAAAGGTTAGTCAATGAGGCTGAAGAAACTTATAACCGGGTAATCCCAAAAGCTCGAGGTAGTGCAAAACAAATAATAGAAGAGGCTCATGGTTATGCTGTTGAACGGATAAACATCGCCAAAGGTGATACCAACAGATTTAATTCAATAGTAAACGAGTATATCAATGCCAAAGAGGTTACCAGGCGCCGTATGTACTTGGAAGCCATGCAAGATATTTTGCCTAATGTTGAGCATGTTTACGTTATGGACAAGGGAAAACAAAGCATCCTGCCTCTTTTGGATCTAACCAACAGGGCGTCAGGCAGTCCATTTACAAAATAAATCCGATTCCATACAGTCGTAAATTAAACCTTTGCAATAAGAATATATTATGAAGAAAATTATACAGGTTTTAGTGCTTGTAATCATTGGCATATCCATCGTTACAGTGTGGGATGGGTTCTACATCCTCAAAGAAGGACAGCAAGCTGTTATCACTCAATTTGGTGCCCCGGTTGGTGAATCACAAACCTTGGCGGGACTCAAATTAAAGATGCCATTTCTCCACCGGGTCCAACTTTTTGAGAAAAAAATTCTTATCTGGGATGGTGATCCAAACCAAATTCCAACCAATGATAAAACATTCATTTATATGGACAATACCGCTCGCTGGCGCATCACCGATGCACTTACATTTCTCCAAGCAGTCGGAACAATCAGCCGTGCTCAAAGTCTACTTGATGATATTATCGATGGTACAGTTCGTGATCTTGTAAACAAAAACAATCTGATTGAAATTATACGCAGTTCTGACTGGACACTTGACTATGTAATATCACAACGAGATGAATCAGTTAAAATTATGCCACCAAAACTCGGACGCGATAAAATATCTGATTTGGTTTTAGAAACAGCAGCCAAAATTACTCCAAAATATGGCATCGAGCTCATCGATGTTATGTTTAAAAGAGTCAATTACATCGAATCTGTTCGCCAAAAAGTTTATGACCGAATGATCTCAGAGAGAAAAAGAATTGCCGCGGAAAAACGATCACTGGGTGAAGGACGCAAAGCTGAAATTCTTGGACGTGTAGAAAGAGAACTTAAAGAAATAACCTCAAAAGCCCAAAGGGAAGCAACCACCCTGAAAGGTGAAGCTGATGCACAAGCTACAAAAATTTACGGTGACGCCTACAGTAAATACCCGGAATTTTATGCCTTTCAGAAAAGCCTTGAAAGTTACAGGGATATTGTAACTGGCAACACTTCACTAATTCTTTCTTCTGAATCTGATCTGTTTCAATATTTAGAAAAGCTCAACGGAAAATGACATTGGTTTTTACCAATGTTATTTCAGACATAGTGAATAAGGTTCACTGACTGATATTCTTTTCTTTTTTGTCCGCATGAGAACACGGTTGATTGCAATCAACCGTGTTCTCATTTACTTAATTCCCGACGCAAAATTCACTTATATTGCCAGCCTTTTAGCTTCAACAAGTTGTTCCCGTATAAAAAAGCTGAAAACCTCCACTGCTGTTTGTTCTAATTATTCTTCCATAAACACTACACTGTCACCAAACAGAAATATTAATTTTTCATGCACTAACTTAGTACCTGACCAATAACCTTTTGGACCTCTTTTAACTCAAAGGGTTTTATAAGTGAGGCACAAAAACCATAATTTTTATAATTTGCTAAAACCGGATCACTGGAGTAACCACTGGCGACAATAACCTTTGCATCAGGGGTTACCTGCTGGAGTTTCCTTACAGCATCTTTTCCACCCATACCACCGGGTATAGTCAAATCCATTATCGTTAGGCCAACCGGTTTATCAGAATTCATCGATTCTTCATATAAACGCAATGCTTCTTCACCATCCTTTGCCAGGATTACTTCATGGCCTAGATGCATCAACATTGATTTGGCAACACTTCGTAGCATTTCATCATCATCCATAAACAAAACAATCAGCTTTTCTTCTTTATAATTTATTTTTGATTTTGTTCCAGATAATGAAGAACCATCAACTATCCCAGGGAGAAATATTGAAAAAGTGGTTCCACTTCCTTCCTCAGATTTTACCAATATATTTCCACCATGCTTTTTGATCACAGAAAGACTGATTGTCAGACCAAGCCCATTACCAGTTTCTTTAGTTGAAAAATAAGGGTCAAATATTTTTCCCATCACTTGCTGAGACATTCCATTTCCATTATCACAAATAGAAATTTTTACTAAATTCTCTACTTCGGATACAAAATTTTCCTTTATCTTAGAAAATAACACATTTTCACATGCTATCGTCACCTTGCCTTGTTCAGGTATCGCCTGACAAGCATTAATAACTATATTTTGAATTACCTGACTCACCTGATCAGGATCAATTTTAAGCAGCCAGAGATCCTCTGAAAAGTTATAATCACATTTAACTCTGTCTCTATTTAAGATTAACTCTACAGCTTTCTTTACAATCTCAGGCAAAGAGCAAATCTTTAGAACCGGATCACCGCCTTTGGAAAAAGTGAGCAACTGCTGCGTCAGTCCTTTGGCTCGTTTCGATGATTTTGCTGCGGCAGAGATAAGTTTTTGGGTTTCAGGTTTTAGGGAATTATCTAGAAGTGCAAGGTTAATATTACCAAGAATTGAGGCGAGAATATTATTATAATCATGGGCAATACCACCTGCTAACACGCCCAATGACTCAATATTTTTTATTTTAAAAAGCTCCTTCTCCATTTGTTTTTTTTCAGTTACATCCCTGAAAACAAGGACAACGCCTATTATCTTATTATTTTGATCCATGATAGGAGCACCACTATCCGAAATATTGCGTACTCTTTCGTCTTTTGAGACTAGAATAGTATCTCTTTCAAAATTAATACTCTCTCCAGAATCCAAGATTCTTTTGACTGGATTATCACGGTCCAGCTGAGTTATTTCATCTTTTACAGAGAAAACCTCCTGGATATTTCGTCCATACGCCTGCTGTTGACTCCATCCAGTTAGCTCTTCAGCCACTCTATTAATCAATACAACGTTACCGTTTATGTCCGTGGTAATGACACCATCACCAATACTTTTCAAGGTTACAGCCAATCGTTCTCTTTCTGACGCTAAGGATATTTCAGATCGTTTACGGTCTGTAATATCCTGAAAATTTTCTACAATACCTACTAATTCACCTTCAGCATTTTTAAAAGGTTTTGCAGTGACGATAAACTGAGAATCCAGCGCTGAAATGAAATTCTTTTTTGATGCTTCCACACTCACTACAGTCTCACCAGCTAAAATCTTGCGCAACGGACATTGATCTGTGTGGCAAAGATTGCCTGGTCGAGAATCATAACATTTGACCAAAGAACCATCCAGGGCCCTCAAAGGCCAGATAGCATAATAAGCCTTATTTGCTTGAATAAGCTCAAAGTCTTTATTTGTTATAGCAATGGGATTCGAACTATCTAACACATTTTCCAGCATAACATTGACTTCGCGCAATTCACCTGTACGCTCGGCAACCAAAAGCTCAAGATCATTCTTATACTTTTGCATTTCCTGGTATATTTTTTGAAACCGATGAAGATAAATAGCATAAGCAAAAATAACAATGAAGGAAGCAGTATTTATGGCTCCGCTGAAAGGTGAAATACGCCTCCAGGTATCCTCCATTGAATGTGAAAGTAAAAGCTGTTTTACCAGATGACCAAACGATCGTGAGAATGCAAAAATAACAATGGACAGAGTCAGCAAAAATATATATTGACGAAAAATATCTTCGGGCTTTTTCTGAGTCCAACGCAAGGAATAAGCAGCACACCATAACGCAAGAATTAGTATCAAAATAGAACCGATAATATCAACTCGAACAACGACTGACCACGGAACAGTTATCACACTTGCCTCCATTTCCGCAGAGCAAGGAACAAGAAAAGAAAAGAAAGAATCAAGAAGAAATGATCCAGGTGAGTTAAATAAAAATAGGCATCAGCAAAAGAATTGATAACAAAGAAAACAATACGTCCGTTATCCAAAACGAACTGGTCATGATCAACATATTCCCCCATCCAGTGACCGGAAAATGTGAGTCCGTTCCAAAGAAGAATAAAAAAAATAAAAAGTTTAAACTCCAACCAACCGGTTTCTCCTCTATGCTGCGGGTACAGACGAAACAACAAAAAACTCATACCAACAACAAAGAGCAAATGACCTATTTCATGAGAAACCAGCCCCTCTATACCACCATGAGACTGAACTGCCCAGACTGGGCAAACAAAAACAAACAACAACCCAACTACAAAAAAGACAGTATACAATTTCCCGGAAAAAAAAAGAAAAGAATGCTTCATCCATCCTCCCAAAAAATCTTGAATGTGGATATTGCAAAGTGGGAATATCAATAAAAGCCAGAAACCCTCTGGCTAAAACAGATTAAATTTTTATCAACTAAAAAAATCCCAAAGTAAGATAAGTTTATGTCATTTCAAACTTTTATTTAAACAAGTCAATTGGGCTTTACAACCATCCCAAAATGGACCACCAAATATAATTAACAGGCAAAAGAAGTACTATTGTCAAAAGAGCTAAGATAAGACAAAACTTGACAGCAGGTCCCATTTTTTCACCTGCCAGCTGCATGCCGACGACCAAAGGTGGTGCCTGGTAAGGAAAAACCACCGTAGAGAAACCAAGGACTTGACTCATAAGCAGTGTTTTTATTGGTAAACCTGAGGCATCCGCCATATCGGCAGCCAAAGGGGTCAACACTGCAGGTGCTCCTGGAACAGTGGTAGCCACTCCTGTCAAAGTAGCTGTAAGTGCCAATGATATGTAATTAAGTAAAGGATGATCAACTTCAAGCGGCAACACACTAAGTAACCCGTTGGCCAAAATGCTACCCAACCCTGAATGAGCTACCATTGCACCGAGGCCAAGTACTCCCGCAACAAAGAATAGAGAACCATAATTAACTTTCTCATTAAACTGTTTGCCCGTGATCAAACCCCGCTTTGGCAGCAATAATAAAAATGCAGCTGACAAGGCCACCCATGCTGGAGAAATATGATGTATAAAATCTGTGAACCAAAGAACAAGTAAAGCTACTAAAATAAATGATAGTTTCCATTCACCTACAGACAAAGGTGCATTTATTTTCACCTGATTTTGCGCAGCAACTGGAGTATCAGGATACATACGAATTACGAGCCAGACAATAATTGCGGCCTTCAACAGTCCAAGTATAGGAAAATGCAGCAGCAGATATTCACCATACATTGGAGAAATATTATAAATAGTTTCAGCGGTACCGGCCATTACCATATTAGGAACATTGGATGGCAAAATTGCCGAGGCAGGCATCGTAGAACCAAATGTTGCCGCAAGCACAATTCCTTTCCGACCATTTGATCCTGCCTCAAAACCAAAAGATTTGGCTAGACCGAGCGCAATGGGAATCAACAGCACAATCCGTCCCATTGCTGAAGGCATAATAAAACCAAGTAAAACTCCAAAAACAACCACTCCACTGATGATAGTGGTATAATTCTTTCCTTCTAGATGGGTGGCTATCTTCGCGGCGATCCTATCGCCAAGCCCAGTACTTTTCAAAGCAATTCCCAAAATAAGACCACTGAAAATCAGCCACAGGGCTGCTGAGGCAAATCCGGAAAAAATAACACTGGCGGGTACTATCTTAAATAACATGCAGCAGAGAAAAAGAGCAAAAGCAGTTAAATATGCTGGAATTACAGATGTTGCCAGTAGGCCAATGATAAAAACAGTCAAGGCAGCAGTTTTTATCTCCTGCCCCTGCAAGATAGCTGGTGGAAATTTCAGCAATAGAATGCTGACAATAGTTGTAAAAGTGGCAAATAGTTGAGGCAGTTTAAGACTAAAACCAAAACTCCCCGGCAACAAAGTCATCTTTTTCCAACGACTCCGTAGCGTCCCAACAGGGTCTTCAGACCTCCAGATCCAGACAAAACTAATCAAAAACAGCGGCGATATAACCAAAAAATAGGTGAGTCCCTTCAACACTGACAATTCAGCTGAACTATTATAAATAGTCAGACTGGACTGAAAATCTGTAGTAGAGGGGAAAAAAACAGCACCGTTAAGTCCTGCCAGGCATAACAGAGAAAACCCTAAAAGAAAGGTGCTTCCTGCTCCCAACCAAAACCCTTTGGTAGAATCTGTTTTATGGGTGAAAATTGGTGCTCCAATTACCCCTGCCAGCCCAATGGTAAAGGTAAAGAAAAGACCAGGAATTTCATAAAGTGTGAGAAGAAATTTCCAGGTTAGTCTACTGATTCCTGCATCCTTGCCTATCGTATACCCATCCATGGAAATTAGATAAAGAACCATATATATAAGAAATGGAGCACCCCACTTAAGATACTTCAATGATTCCTGACGCAATCTATCTTCCAAATGAGGTACCTTGGAAAAGTCAACCTTACCAAGCAAAAACATTGCGCCCAGTGACCTGGCATTGCATACTAAAAAAACGGCAAAACATAAATTGAAAGCCGAAAAAACAGATTCAAATCCTCCTAAAGATCCACTCCAAAGCAGTTGACCATCAGGTCTAAAGCTATAATTTGCTCCGGTAAAAAAACAGGCAAGAAGCAGCCCTATAAGAAACAAAGCCAGTGAACCATTGACATTTAGAAGCCAGGCATAAATTCCAGGACCAAACACGGAGTCATCTTTTTTGTGGAGTTCAAAAAATAATGCCTGTAAAACCAAAGCAGATACAATTGTCAACCACAGATAATAAGCCCCGTCGAAACTGGTAGAAAAATAGCGGGGAAAGGCAAGAAACAATATACCAACAAAAAGAATCAAGACGGTGAATGTTAAATCCCATTTCCTGTCCAAGGCTCGAAGGATAAGGGATGTCTCTGCTGAATTACCAATTTCCTTTTTCAGCAGGGCCTGACCACCAGGAACGAAACTGAATAATAGAAATAATCCACCTGCTAATGAGCATAACACCCACCAGAGTTCCTGAAGCTGCTGCACGGATGCTGTATTTATCCAGTAAATAATCACCGGTTAAACCTCCAAACATACGGGACGATAATAAAAAATTATTGTGCCGATAAATTAACGTATCTTATCATCAGAATGGCTGTTTTTTATAAATCCAGCCACGTTTCAAGCATGAGATGAACTAGTTTCTCTCAGCTAATAAGTTTTTTTGTTCAAGGTCAAGATATTAAAAACAAGCACAGGCATATGTATGCTATCCCGGGTATTGTTATTACTCATAATACAGAAACATGGACAAAAAAATTTTCATCAGACAACCACTAACTTTGTGTATCAATCTATTGCTACTTTTTAACTTGAAAGATAAACTTTCTTGTCACTTCATTCAACCATTTGACAGGATTCCTGAGAATAAACAATCATTTTTCTGAATATTTACAAATTTATAACCATTCAGCCATAGTAAATATTTAACTGTTATGCTCTCAGCTTTTAAGATGAAAGACTTGACAACATATCTGCAAGACTTATTTTGAACGTAATATATGATAAAGTAAAACATTTCAGCAAGTTCATCATTTGTAGCAAAAAATACTGCCAGCTGTAATATGTCACCAACCCGAAGGGAGTTCAATCATGACACGGATACGATTCTCGGACAGAACTAATCCCAGAAATCCATGGCCGGAATTCGAGAAAATCAATCAAGGATTTGACCGGTTGACACATACTTTCAACAACAGTGACATGTTTTCCCAGACAGGTTCCGATATCTACCCGCCTCTTAACATTTTTGACACAAAAGACACTTTTTTCATCACTGCACGAATCCCTGGTGTCAAAAATGATGATCTTGACCTTTTTATAGAAGACGACTCCATCAACCTGTCTGGCACACGTAACATTCCAAATGATAGGAATATATCCTATCACCGCAAAGAGATTGCTGGTGGACAGTTTAATCGAACCATTAGCCTACCTGCCTCAATAGACTTAAACAAAACCAACGCAACTTTACAAAACGGCATATTAACAATCATTTTACATAAATCTACTAAGGCAAAATCACGCAGCATCAAGGTATCACTAGAAGAATAACAGAAATAAATATTTCTTAAAGAGGATCACAGTGAAGGATAGTAAACTCGATATACAACAAATAAATGGAGTTCGAGGAGAAGGCAAGCCCATAAACCCGGAGAACTGTTTCATTCCTGCTGTGGATATTTTTGAAAACGACAAAGAAGTAACAGTAATTACGGAAATGCCAGGTATAAGCAGAGATGAAGTGGATATTTCCCTGGAAGATAATGTTTTGTTAATAACTGGAAAAGTGAGTGCTTCTGCACCAAAAAATGCCAGAATTTTACTCAATGAATACCAAACTGGCCATTATATGCGACGTTTTAACATAACAAAGTCCATTGATCAGGATAATATCCAGGCAAAAATGTTAAACGGGCTATTATGGATCACACTTCCAAAAGCCACGCCAACAAAGCCAAGAAAAATAGAGATCTCTGTTGAATAATTTTTATATCCTGAACCCATCCTCAATTTTTTACCGTTAATTCCCTGCAACTGGGATTGCTGAAGCGGACCAGACGAGCGGTCAGCGAACCAATCAGTATCTTCGAATTAATTTGCACCGGTACCCTGCAAGTATCATCAGTGAACCAGATGGTTGTATCGCCATCTTTATCATAAAGACCTCTAAACTCCATAATCGGCTTAACCATATAAGTTTGTACCGGACCAAACAGCGTGTCAACCTGTTCTTTACCGACAACCAACACCTCTACCTCCCGCCTTTTTTTATCAGCAAACGTAGGAACTACATGAGGTGTCTCAGCCTGAAACTGAAGAGTTCTGGTGATGAAAAAAGAAGAAAATTCATTATAAACAGGTCCATCCAATGAATATTCCTTTACGGGTTCATCATTTTTCCAATATTTAACTTGATGGTTATCCTGCTCATAGACTGTCAACCTGTTAATGATCATATCATCCCCCTCACGCTGTAAGACATCATAACGATAGGGAAGTTTCATATAAGAACGTACATACGTAGTAAAGGTGTCATCAACCGGATAAAAAAACTTAAAAAGTCCGTGATCCGTAATTCTTGCCCTGATGACATAACCATCCTTTTTGCCGGTATCAGCAGCAACTAAATGCATCTCACCAATTTTGATACCGCCGGTCCAGGAAATATCATAATGCAATTCTTCTTGACCACCAAAAACAGTCTTCATGACTTCTGGTATCACTGCATTGACCTCAAGATCTCTGGCCATGGCAAAACCGGTACACATCCAAAATACAGGGAAAAAAAGTACAAGATATCTCATAAGATGTTAATACATGTAATGCAAAATTTACCCACCGGTTGCAAGAGAAAGCCAAGTGGCCGCAAAAAGGGCCAAAGAAATAAAACCATTGAGAGAAAAAAAGGAGAGTTGAATACGAGACAAATCTTTGGGATTGACTACTATATGCTGATAGAACAAGGCACCACCTGTTAATAATATTCCGATATAATAGAATATATTAAGACTCATCATATACCCGGTGCCGATAAAAAGAGCAAAAGCCAGCACATGAAAAAAAACAGCCAGCTGAAAAGACCGCTCTCGACCAAATCGTGATGGCATAGAATAAAGACCTGCATCACGATCAAAATCAGCATCCAGACAGGCATAAACCATATCAAATCCAGACACCCAGAAAAGCACCCCTAGCGACAGTATCCAGGGATAACCATCCAGAGAACCACTGACAGCTACCCAGCCACCGAGCGGAGAAAATGCCAATGCAACTCCCAAAACCACATGACACAACGAAGTAAACCGTTTAGTCAAAGAGTAAATCAGGGTAAGAGATAAAGCAAATGGTGCAATAAAGAGTGCTAGAGGATTAAGCATAAAGCAGGCAAAGAAAAACAAGATCCCTGAAACAATTACCATTGCCCAGGATTCAACAAGGCTAACTTCGCCTGAGGGAATCGCTCGATTACTCGTTCTTGGATTAGCCCCATCAAACTTCCTATCAACAATCCGGTTAAAGCCCATGGCGCAGGTTCTGGCACCTACCATAGCTACAACTACCCAGAGAAATATCGTAAAACTTGGTATACCACGTCCGGATAAAAAAGAACCGATAAGGGCAAAAGGCAAGGCGAACACAGTATGCTTGAATTTAATCATTTCAAGCATGGTTTTTATTTTAGCCAGCATCTTCAATACCTTCCCAGCGTTTCAAACCAGTAGTTTCTATACCAATCTGATCACAAACCCGGGCAGCAAAATTTCTGGCCATTTCCTGGAGATCCTTTGGTTTATTATAAAATGATCCCATGGGTGGACATATAATGGCTCCGGCATCATGAACTGTCATCATATTAACAATATGAGTTCGGTTAAAAGGTGTTTCTCGCACTGCCAACAATAAAGGACGCCTCTCCTTTAAGCTTACATCAGCAGCACGATGAATAAGATTACCGGAAAAACCAGCTGCAACAGCGCCCAATGTCCCCACCGTACAAGGTAAGACAATCATTGCATCGTAACGACAGGATCCACTGGCCATTGGTGCAGTAAAATCGCCTATAGCAAACCAATGGGATACACCTTGAAGCTCTGCGGTTTTTTTGCCCAGTTCCAAGTCCAGTACCTTACAACCAGAGTCTGATATAATCGCATGAACTTCAATTGACTGCTGCTGCAGCAGTCCTAAAAGTTCAACAACGTAAAGCATACCCGTAGCGCCGGTTATAGCCAGAATAATTTTTTTTGTCTGATTCATGGTTTCTTCACATCCAACCAGCCAGGCAGAGCCATCAGCTGATTCCAGCAACAAACAACATGGAAAAATATATAATATTTACAAGATATTCGTGACTATTACCAATTAAGTGCCAAAACAAAGTAGTAAGCAACAACGCAATTTTTTACTTTATACCGATATAGAGACTCACAATTCCAAAAGTCATTGTTTTTCTTTTTGGATTCTCAAATCCAGCTTTTTTCATCATATCCATTAGTTCCTCAGGTTCATAGAAAGCTGCAATGGAACTGGCTAAATATTCATAGGCCTCTTTATCACCGGAAATCATACCGGCAATCTTTGGCAGAATTTTTTCCAGATAAAAATTATATAATGGTTTAATAAATGGATTGGATGGCCGTGAAAATTCAAGAATCAGAAGTTTACCACCACTTTTTAAAACCCGATGCATTTCTTCCAGTCCTTGTTGTGTCCTGGAAAGATTTCTAACACCAAAGGCAACAGTACATCCCCAAAACTTATTATCAGGTGCTGGTATCTCCTCACCATCACCACAAACAGGAAAAATTCGGTCTCTACGATCATCTTGTGGCAAAGACGCAACTCCATGCCGCAACATATCCTCACAAAAATCAACAGCCAGAACCTGACGTTTTTTCGCTTGCCTGGCTAACTCCAGAGACAGGGGTAACGTTCCGGCACATAAATCTAATACCTGTCCAGCTGGGTAATCACGTAGCAGTCGGGTTGTCTTCCATCGCCAGTAACGATCTATCTGCATAGAAAGAACAGAATTGAGCAAATCATATTTGGAACTGATGGCACTGAACTTATGCCGTACAAATTCCTTTTTCTCATCATGTTTTTGCATTTGCTTCATAATATCAGGAAAATATTTTAAGTGGCAATGCATTGTTACTTGCTTCACCACGCATAATTAGATAAGTAAAAAACTTTTCAAGTCCTTTTTGCTTTTCAGCGTCCAGATCATATTCCATTGCTTTCAAATAGCTGTAACAAGCTTCAGTATTCATAGGAATTCGAGGTGCAACACGTTGACAGATCTCAAATAATCGCTGATGTCCCTGCATCCGACAATCAAGAAACCTCTGATGAATATCCCTGGCAGTTTTCGATGAAGATTTAATAAAATCCTCACGCACAGCGCATACCGCAAACACAAAAGGTAAACCAGTATGGCTTTTCCATATCTCAGCCAGATCAAGCTGAAAAGGATAATTCCCTTCAGATTTCAGCCTAAGGGCCTCGTCGCCAATGGCCAAAACAGCAGCAATTTCATGATCAAACTGTTGATCATGAAAGACGTCACCCACTATATACTGAGGTTGTACCTGATAAAATTCTTCCAGAATAATTTTAACTAAACAAACAGAAGTATCTGATTGTCCAGTCAGTAATACAATTTCACTCTCAAGATCCTGCAAGGAATGATGAGAAAACAAAAAGACACTTCCAACAGGCCCATTTGCGCTTATAGAAAGATCACCAAGGATCTGATACATTTCAGGTCGGTGAGCGTACTCGCAGGAAGAAACAAAGCCCAAATCAAGTTGACCATTGGCAAGCAGTTTATTCAGCGTGGTTGGTGGTGCTTCTGTCACCAGCCATTCTGGCTCCCTGACCTCTTCCTTCCACACTTCATAAATTGGTGCAGTATTTATAAAATTCACCATGCCGATTCTGGCCATACACATCTCTCAAAGCAAACGCGAATTCATTGCAGTTCCATTGTTAACCAGCAACTCCATAACCTGCTGTGCCGTATTTGCCTCAGGTGCATGCACCAGCAGGATTTTAGCCGATTTTCCTTTTGCCAATACGCCAAAATCATGATCTATACCCAAAGCTTGTGCCCCACCCTTTGTTGCCATTTTCAAAATAGTTTCGGGAGAAATATGTGGGAAATCCTGCGCAACTATTTGCATCTCGTTCCAAATGGATAAAATCGGATTGGAAGCAAGACTGTCTGTTCCGAGTGCTGGCAACAAAGATGCGTTTAGAAATTTATCTAGTGGAGCTTTACCTACATCAAGATAACGGTTACTCCCGGGACACATACATATATGCGCTCCACTGCTTGCAAGCATTTCCACTTCAGAATCATGTACATGAACACAATGAACACAGAGAGAACTGGCATCTAAAACTCCAAGATTATGTAAGTACTGTACTGCACCGGACTTGTCAATTCCCGTTGGTATAAAAGAGCTATGCCATGCTCCTCTTCTTTCAAGAAACTCCCGCATGGGACCGCTATTATGTCGAATAAATTCATTTTCTGCTTCTGTTTCAGCAACATGAATTGAAAACAACTGCTTGTTTTCCGTTGCCCTTTGCTTCAATGCCTGTATCAAAGATGCTGCTGTTGAATATGCGGCATGGGCAATGCAATGCTGTGAATCATCTTCCTTTTGTATTGTGGCAAGTTGCTTTTGTGCTGCATCAGGGGCAAGCCCTAGATGCTCATGTAGAAAAGTATAATCGCCTCCGAAGCCATTTCCAATCTGCCAGCCATTTTCTAAATTCCCGGTATCAGCAAAGGCTATCACACCATGCCCGTATTGCTCCTGCAATGCTTTTTGGGCCAGCTGAATTATATCAGTTTCAGATAAAGTGTAACTTGCTCTGGTTTCAAGAAGATTTTCAACCCAGTCGATAAATGGAACTACCTGCTGCTTCATTCCTAATTTTTGAAGATAAGATAATTCCAGATGGGTGTGGGCATTAATCAAGGGGGGCATGAGGATACTCTCGTCAAATTGACGAAGAGTAGCTTCCGGGTATAAACCTTTAATAAGTGAATATCTGCCAGAATCAAGAATTCTTTCATTGCAGACAGCAACAGCACCATCGCTGATTATCGGCCTATCAAGGGTTACCAGCCATGGGGCTCTGTAGATTGCAATGGAATCGCACACAGTTACATAACTCAAGCAAAAAACTAGACAAGCGTATAATCCATAAGGCGCTGTCTTGGAATAAAACCGGCATCACTAACAAGATGTTTTATTTCCGCTTCTGTAAGTCGAAAATGAACACCAGCTGCAGCTACAACATTTTCCTCGATCATGGTTGAGCCAAAATCATTGGCTCCATAAAAAAGTGACAACTGAGCGATCTTAGGACCCTGAGTCACCCATGAAGCCTGAATATTGTTGAAATTATCAAGAAAAATCCGACTTAAAGCCAACATTTTCAAATACTCAAATCCAGTGGCTTTTCGAACTGTTGCAGATGCCACCAGTGGGGTATTATCCGGTTGAAATGGCCAAGGAATAAATGCAGTAAATCCTCCTGTACGATCTTGAAGATCACGAAGACGTTGCAAATGTTCCAATCTTTCTTCCATAGTCTCTATGTGACCAAACATCATGGTAGCCGTAGTCCGAAGTCCTAAACTATGGGCTTCCTCCATGACATCTATCCATTGATCAGCAGAACACTTACGGGGAGCTAGGGATTGACGAATACGATCAGATAATATCTCGGCCCCACCTCCAGGGATGGAGTCCAAACCTGCACTAACCAATCGTTTAATAATTTCCCTGACAGGCAAACCAGACAACTCAGCAAAATGACAAATTTCCGGAGGAGAAAAACCATGGATGTGAATCCCGGTTTTCTTCATAAATTTGAGCATATCTTCATAAAACTCAAGAGGTTTATCCGGATGAAGTCCCCCCTGAAGCAATATCTGAGTTCCGCCTAGTTCCTGTGTTTCCTTAATCTTTTCTGCCAGCTCATCAAATGAAAGAACCGAACCGGTGCCATCTTCAGGTGCCTTGAAAAAGGCACAAAACTTACAAGCAGAAATACAGATATCGGTGTAATTAATATTACGATCTATGACGTAGGTAACAACTGGTTCCGGATGAAGCCGTTTGCGCACGCTATTAGCCAAAAATGCTAATTTGTAAATATCAGTTTCTACCGAAAGTTGAAGAAACTCTTCTGCTGTTATACGTCCGCCATCTTTGATGGTATCAATTATCCCGCTCATTTTCTTTCTTATCAAAGATCAATAGGTGCCAAGAACTTTATAAAGAGTATCACGCTCAACAGGTTTCCGACCAGCTTCTTTTATGAGCCTGATAAGAGTTTTATGCCCCATAGCCTGCTCTGTTTCAGCTCCAGCCATATGAGTGATAACCTCTTCTTTGACAGTACCATCCATATCATCAGCGCCAAAAGAAAGAGCAACCTGCGCCATCTTCGGCCCAACCATTACCCAGTAGGCCTTGATGTGTGGAAAATTATCAAGCATTAACCTTGCAACAGCAATATTTTTCAAATCTTCTATCCCTGTTGTTCGGGAATGATCAGACATTTCTGTATTTTTTGGATGAAAAGCCAGTGGAATAAAGGCTAGAAAACCATCTGTCTCATCCTGAGCACGCCGAAGAAGATCAAGATGTTCCAGACGTTCTTCTATGGTTTCAATATGGCCATAGAGCATGGTTGCGTTGGTATGAATGTCATGCCTGTGAGCAGTTTTGGCTACTTCCAGCCAGCCCTCGCCAGACAATTTTTTTTCACAGGTGATTTCTCGAATACGGGGACTGAATACTTCCGCTCCTCCGCCTGGTATAGAGCCAAGCCCAGCCTCTTTCAGCTCATCCAAGGTATCGCCGACGGATTTCCCAGCCAATTCAGCGAGATGATGAATCTCCACACAGGTAAATGCCTGGATGTGAACATCTGGTCTGACATCTTTAATGCCACGAAGTAATTCAAGATAGTAAGAATAAGGAAGATCAGGGTGAATACCACCAACCATATGAATTTCATTGATTGGTTCATCCAGACGCTCACGAACCTTTTGTTTAACCTCTTCCACACTCATTTCATAAGCGAGATCGGTGCCCTTCTCTTTGCCAAAAGCACAAAATTTACAAAGGTTCGTACATATATTGGAATAATTTACATGTTGGTTGTATATAAAATAGGCACGGTTCCCATTCTTTCTTTCACGAACAAGATTTGCCAGATATCCTAGGGATAGAATATCATTTGTTTCATAAAGACGTTTTCCATCTTCAAGACTCAATCTCTTTTCTGCAAGCACCTTATCTAAAATATCACCGAAACCTGCTTCTCTCACAAATTTATCCATTTGATAACTATAAGTTAAGTATATTTAAGAGTTACAATAAATCACACAGAAAAAAGCGATCTTCCATCCAGCAATTATAGCTTTCATGTCCTCTTACAACTATTGATGGATAAAAAGCGGAAAAGAATTAGTCCAGGAAAAAACGCAGTTTTTCGCGTCGGCTTGAATGGCGCAACCTGTTCAGAGCTTTTTTCTCAATCTGACGGATACGCTCTCGGGAGACATTGAAACGTTTACCAATCTCTTCAAGAGTATACTCAGCTTTCTCACCAATACCAAAACGGAGCCTGATGATTTTTTCCTCGCGCTCTGTAAGAGAGCTGAGGACTTCAGTCACACGATTGGCAAGTTCACGATTCTGAACTGCATCATAGGGAGATTCTGATTCTTGATTCTCCAGAAAGTCACCAAGCGTAGAATCATCATCTCCAACTGGTGTTTCCAAAGAAATCGGTTCACGTGAAGCTTCGAGAATTGCCAGGATTTTATCCATAGGCAAATCAGTAACTTTAGAAATCTCAACAGGAGTTGGTTCACGCCCAAGTTCTTTAAGAAGAGAATAAAATGCTTTAAAAAACTGGCTGCGTAATTCAAGAAAATGTACAGGAAGACGAATAGTGCGTGTTTTATCAAGAATGGCCCGGGTAATTGCCTGCCTAATCCACCATGAAGCATAGGTAGAAAACTTGTTACCCTTTTTGTAGTCAAAACGAAAAACAGCACGCATCAACCCCAAGTTACCTTCCTGGATCAGATCTGCCAGTGTTAACCCTTGGTGCATATAACGCTTAGCAATAGAAACAACCAACCTAAGATTCGCACGAATCATGGCATCTTTGGCTGTTTCAATTGAACGATTATATGCCTCTAGTTTGGTGTGAAGCTCAAAAAGCTCGCGCTTGTCTTTGTACTTCCTGGTTGTGATCATCACACTGTGACGCATATAATTCAGCTGCTGTTTCTTAGGCTTCAGAGTTGGATCTCTCCTCTGCCATAGATCAATCCGATCAACAAGCTTCTGAATTTCAGGAACGTCTGTCTCAACTAACCGGATAGCGGCAATAATAGAGTCAAAACCCTCACGAATAGTTTTGGAATACTTTGCTTCTTCCTCTGGAGTCAACAGGTCAAACAGACCCATCTCTCGCAGATATGTGGTAGTAGTCTCTTCACTATCATGCTCTTCGCTATCAGGTAAACTGTCGGTATCTGACGAAGAATCATCATCACTTTTTTTGCCAGTCCACTCCTCACCAGACAGCGTCCTTTTCTTACCAGACTTTTCCTCTGTAACAATTTCAATATTATTGCTACTGAGAAAGTCAAATACTGCCTCTATGGCTCCCGGATCTTTAACGTCATCCGGCAGCAACTCATTAAGATGCTGAAAGGTAATACAGCCCTCATTCCTTCCAGCTTCAAGAAGGTCGTCCTTGATACTTGCCAGCACCTGCCACCTACTCCTTAAAAGAATATTAAACGCAAAAAGCGTACCCTTACCCAAACAAGCCAAAAATAGATAGATTAATTTATTTCAGCAAAAAAAGCAAACAAAGAGTTTGAGAAAACGATTAATTCGAGTAAAAGAGATCTATGATTTCTTCTCTATAGTGTACAACAAAACTAGAGGATTGTATAAGCGGTTGTGAATTTTTTTTCAAAAAGATCAAGCGGCGTCCTTCTCCACCTCTCCTCCTTACCCGGCCAACACCCCATAGGTGGACTGGGAAGCGACAGTTTTAATTTTATTGACTACCTCAAATCCTGTGGCCAGTCATGGTGGCAATTTCTCCCCTTGGGTCCTACAAGTCCCACATTTGGGAATTCCCCCTACATGGTTTCATCAACCCATGCAGGTAATCCACTTTTCATCGACCCAGAACAAACCATACAACTAGGACTTGCAGCACCAAACAACATTCCAAAAACTTCTTTTTCAGAATACAGTGTTGACTTTCCCGCTGCAAAAAAATTCAAAGAAACATTTCTCCGTCAAGCATGGCAATATAGCAAGACCAGTGATTTCACAAAAACACTGCAAGAGTTTTCCCAAAAACATGAATGGCTTGACGACTATGCACTCTTCATGGTCCTGAAGCAAAAATTCGAGCAAAAGCCATGGTTCAAATGGCCAAAAAAATTCAGATTTCCATCACAAGCCCTTCTGAAAAAGTACCAAAAAGAGCTGGCCGAAGAAATTCAGTATTTTCAATTTGAGCAATTTCTATTCTTTCAGCAATGGGAGCTCCTACACAAACATGCTCAAAAATGCAGCATCAAACTCATCGGAGACCTGCCCATATACGTTGCAGCTGATAGTGTGGATGTATGGGCCAACCAGGAAATTTTCGAACTCAACCCCAAGACAGGATCACCAACCCATGTAGCAGGTGTACCTCCTGATTATTTCAGTAAAACCGGACAACGCTGGGGTAATCCTTTGTATCGCTGGAACAGCAGAAATACTAGAGTCAGGACACAACTTTACAAATGGTGGGAAAAAAGATTATCTTCCCTTTTCTCACTAGTTGATATGATTCGCATAGACCATTTCCGCGGTTTTGAATCATACTGGTCTGTTCCTGCTCATAAAGAAACTGCTATTGAAGGAAAATGGAAAAAAGGTCCAGGGCTTAAGTTCTTCACAGCCATGGAACAAAGATTAGGCGTCATCCCGATCATTGCCGAAGACCTTGGCATTATCACCCCCGAAGTTGAAAAACTGCGTGACGATCTGGGCTATCCAGGCATGAAGATTCTTCAATTTGCCTTTGACAACAATCCTGACAACGCCTACCTGCCCCACAATCATATTAAAAACAGCATCGCCTACACAGGAACCCACGACAATGACACCACTGTTGGCTGGTTTTTCGACCCTAAAGTTCCAAAAAAGTCCAAACAGCTTGCAAAACAATATGCTAACCGCCTAAATGACGATTCAACCTCAATTCATCAAGACTTTATCCACATGGCAATGGGATCGACCGCAAATTTATCCATTATCCCACTACAAGATCTTCTGGGATTTGGAAATGACTGCAGAATGAACATCCCCGGCACCAGCACCGGTAACTGGTCATGGCGCTGCGCAAAGCGCTTCCTAACACCCGAACTTGCTAAATGGGTCCATGAGCAAACCCATTTTTTCAACAGACTCCCGACCAAGCCCCCAAATATAAAGAATACAAAAGGGACAACATGAAAACTTTAATCCTCCTTGGAAGTCCCAGAGTAAAAGGTAACACTGATCTTCTAATTGAAAAAGTTCGGCAAGGTCTCCTGGAAAGCAACTGCGCAGTAGAAATAGTCCGTTTAAATGACCATAGCATCCGCCCATGCCAAGGTTGCGGTGGTTGCGACAAAACAGGCTCGTGCGTCATCCTGGATGATATGCAGGATCTATATCTCAAGATAGATGCATCAGACGCAGTTATCATTGGCTCACCAATTTATTTTTACAGCGTAACAGCTCAAACCAAAATAGCAATCGACAGAACTCAAGCAATGTGGTGCCGCAAATACAAGGTTAAAAATTATCTACCTGACTCAACAAATCGCTGCGGCTACTTTGTTTGCGTATCTGCTACCAAAGGGGAAAAAATATTCCAAGGAGCCTGTTTGACTGTTAAATATGCTTTTGACGCAATGGACATCAAATACTGCGATGAATTACTGGTGAAAGGAGTTGACTCTAAAGGATCAATACTTCAAAAAAAGACCGAACTAACCAGAGCTTACAATTTTGGAAAACAAATATCCGCCAATTATTTCGATAAAGAAGATCAAAAACCAGCTTGACAAACATTAACAAATACTTTACAAAATCATGCAGCTTAGACGGCCCCATCGTCTAGCGGTTAGGACGTTGGCCTCTCACGCCGAAAACAGGGGTTCGATTCCCCTTGGGGTCACCAAGATATAAAGCGGGTTTCAGTCGATCAAGACTGAAATTCGCTTTTTTTTGCCTGAAATCATATTAAATGTGGCGTGCTAAACGCTTTGGAACCAACTGACACTTGAATTGAAACCACTTTAAGTGAGCAAACCACAAAATTTAGAACAAAAAGAAACACAAAATTAAACAGGTTTTAAATAACCGTTTAAAGCCTGTTTATCCCCTCTCCACTCCCCCTTTACAAGGCTCATTTTCTTATTTTTCAAGCTAAAAAAACAATCTTCCCCATACTGTAGAAGGACAGTCGCCCTATGTGTCAGTCACGGTCGGTTGTCCAGTGTTTCCCTTGGCCGGGGGCCTTTTCTCCACGAACTCCGCAGGTGGTTGGCCTTGGTTCTTTGGTTGTACACCTTTGTTCGTTCGTTTCATCGATATTATGCCTCCGTCCGACTTCCCAGTCGCGTTCATGCCAAGATTATGGCCACAGGCCTTCCTTGACCGGACCGATTATGGATGGTAATCGGTCACTCCTAGGACCTCCCGGTTTCCGTGCAAGAAGTTTACATACATGCATTGGGTCTCAGACTCCGCAGGTCAGTACGACACTCGCGATAGCGTGACGCACTATTTTGCCTTCCCCGCCAGACCACTAGGTCGGCACCTGAATTAGGTGATTTCGGAGCTCAATTGCCATGCCTGCATGCCCCCTGTCAACGCTTCGCCGCCACCTTACGGTAAGCCGACGCATGACTCGGAGTCATAGCTGGTCGCTACTCATTACTATGTAGGGGACTTGCACCCCCTATCTCTTGCCGGCTTTTACCGGCGCTTTCGGTCTGTCCCCTAATCTCCTTGATGTTGAAGAAATCAAACCTTGAGTATGGCAATATTAACAGCTTCGGTATTACTCAGGTTTTGCGCGGTGACTTATTTGTTCTATCATGATAATATTACGCTAGCTTGATATAGTGATTATTTTAATCATGAATGTTATTCATCAAACAAAGACGTGAGAAACAACAATGGCTAGTGCTCAACAGCTTAAAGCTCTCTTGAAATCATATAGTGATGGGGATGATTCCCATTTCTATGCTGTTGCCATGCAAGTAGCTGCCCATGAGGCAAAACTTGGTCATGGAAAACTTGCCAAAGAACTCCGCGCCTTAATCGATGAGGCCAAACAAAAACGGCCACCCCAAACCAGTGCTCAACCAACAGTCATCTCCCAACCTAAGGGAGAGCTTTCCAGCCTTTTAGCGGCCTCATATCCAAAGCTTCGTTTCTCTGATATGATTCTTGATAATACCGTCTCAGAAAGGCTGACAAGAATTATCAACGAGCAACGACAAATGGCCAAAATTCGTTCTCACGGATTATTACCCCGCAAGAAAATGCTATTTGTCGGTCCGCCAGGAACCGGTAAAACCATGTCGGCCAGTGTGTTAGCCGGGGAATTAGGCTTACCCTTATTTGTTGTTCGTCTGGAAGGTTTGATTACTAAATATATGGGTGAGACGGCAGCCAAGCTAAGATTGATCTTTGATGCCTTGGTTCAAACTCGTGGCGTCTACTTCTTTGATGAATTTGATTCCATCGGCTCTCAACGAGGGCAGGCAAATGATGTCGGTGAGATTCGACGAGTTCTAAACAGTTTTTTGCAGATGATCGAACAAGATGAATCGGACAGCCTCATCCTAGCGGCCACTAACCATCCAGGCATCTTGGATTATGCATTGTTCCGTAGGTTTGATGATGTGATAGAATTTGATTTCCCGAGCAAACCACTGATCATTAAATTAATTAAAAATAAAATTGTCGGCTTTCAGGCTTCTAGAATCATTTGGAAAAACCTTGCTGAAGTAGCTGAGGGGTTAAGCTTTGCAGATATTTCCCGAGCCTGTGAAGATGCCATCAAGGACGCGATTATCAGCGATAGGATGAAATTGTCTCAAAAGGATTTAGTGAGATTATTATCGGAAAGAAAATCCTGTCACGTTCACGCCAAGTAAACTCTCTTAACTTATGTAAAATATGCCCCAAAACCAACAAGACAGGCCTCACCTCTTAATAGCCAATACTGCCACCACCGAACAATATATTTCTCCCAAATCTGGGAGAAATACATTTAAGATACCTCCCCGTCAACGTCAAAGCCACGGACAACGCTTACAAAGACAATTTGATATAGTTCGTAAGCAGTCTGAATTACTTGTTGAAAAACAAAAAGCCTTTGGGGTCGATGCTATAAACGGCATATATGTTCAATTTGAGAGTTAGCCTGATTTTGATCTTAAATTTGAGAGCCTGGAAGCACGGCCATCTGGCATTGAACTTCTTGCTGTCAAAAAGGTTGACAAGAAGACATTTGCTACCGTTTTTGTGCCAGATGGAAAGCTCGAAATATTGACGCGAAAACTGAGAGATTACCTCAATTCGGAGAAGGATTCTGTCAAAGGTAACCCCAAGAATAAAGACCTCATTGAGGGTATTTCTTCAATTCAACAGGCAGTCTTTGAAACATTATGGACAGATTCCCGGGAAGAAATGCCTGGAACTCATGAGGCAATTTGGTGGGAGGTATGGCTTCGAGTTGAAGATGACCCCGAGTTGTTTCTTCAGTTTTTTAAAGAACATGCAAAGCATCTTGATATTACTGTTGCAGAAGAAGTTCTTAAATTTCCTGATCGCACTGTGGCTGCGGCCTTTGCCACAAAAGAGCAGATGAGCAGGTCTGTCAAATTGCTGAACTGTATTGCCGAGTTGCGAAAAGCAAAGGATACATCGGATTTTTTTACCACTATGCCCAGAAATGAACAAATTGAGTGGATTAATGATATTTTACCACATCTCACACCACCAGGAGGTGATAGTCCCGTTGTTTGTATCCTTGATACCGGGGTTAATCATGAGCATCCATTATTGCAGCCGGTATTGCAGGAAAATGACCTCCATACCTGTAATCCCAAGTGGAATACATTTGACGACAAAGGACATGGCACAGAAATGGCTGGTATTGCCGTCTATGGCGACTTGACAGATCTACTTGCCCAGAATGGCCCTATTAATCTCACCCATGGTTTAGAGTCTGTTAAGATTTTGCCCCCTGTTGGAGAAAACCCTCCCCATCTCTATGGCGATATTACAGCCGATGGTGTCTACCAAGCAGAAGTCACCGCCCCAGATAGGCAGCGAAATATTTGCCTGGCAGTCACCACCACCGACTTTCGTGATGCTGGTCGACCATCGTCTTGGTCTGCCAGTATTGACGCATTATGCTCTGGTGCAAATGACGAAACACCCAGGCTTTTTATCATAGCCGCAGGCAATACGGAAAGGCAGGCTCGGCATCACTACCCTGATAACAATATGACAGAGGGAGTACATGATCCTGGCCAAGCTTGGAATGCTATTACTGTCGGGGCTTTTACCGAGAAAGATTCAATTGATCCCAATGAATATCCTGATTGGAGCCCTCTTGCTCCTTTTGGCGATTTAAGTCCGGCGAGTTGTACCTCTATGGACTGGTCCCGGCCATGGCCTTTAAAACCAGATATTGTCATGGAAGGTGGCAATATGGCACTGGATCCAACAGGCTCAGCTGATAATGTTGATAGCCTTGATTTAGTGACCACAAATTTTCAATACCAAATCAGCAGTCCTTTAATATGTACTGGAGATACAAGTGCCGCCACGGCCCTTGCCTCTAGGATGGCTGCTATTATTCAAGCACAATATCCTGATTTTTGGCCAGAAACTATCCGCGCTCTGCTTGTTCATTCTGCAGAATGGACTCCTGCAATGAAAGAGAGATTTTTCCCACTACAGACAAAACAAGAATTAGAAAATTTAATCCGTTATTGTGGTTATGGTGCTCCTTCTATTGACAGGGCATTATGGAGCGCTAATAATTCTCTTACTTTAATTGCTCAAGATTCTTTACAGCCATTTGATAAAAAAGGTTCCAGGGGTGTTACTCTCGATCTAAATCTTCATAATATCCCCTGGCCAACAGAGCTTCTTCTTGATCTTGGTGAAGTACCTGTTGAAATGCGAGTAACACTCTCCTATTTTGTGGAACCAAATCCTGCCAGAAGAGGCTGGGGGAGAAAATATAGCTATGCCAGTCACGGTCTTCGTTTTGAAGTGAGAAGACCCCTTGAAAGCGTAGAGGCTTTTAGGCAGAGAATTAATAAGGCCGCCAGGGCTGAAGAAACAAGCCGACAAGGCTCCACCCCTACGGATAATCAGTGGATTCTTGGTGTAAATCTTCGAAAGCAAGGCTCTCTCCATTCTGATACCTGGAGTGGAACAGCAGCTGAACTTGCCCAGCGAGGTCATATCGCCATCTTCCCAGTAATAGGCTGGTGGCGAGAAACCCTGAGACATAAAAGGTGGGGTAGCCGAGCGCGATACTCCCTTGTGGTTACCATTCGAACGCCAGAAATAAAAAACGATCTCTACACTCCTGTGGCTAATATGGTAAAATCACCTGTCGAGATTGCAATCTCCTAATACTGGACAGGTCTAACAAAAACGGACATTAAGAATGTAATTTTTTTGGGTCTATCCGAATCTCCCAATAGCTTAATGGTCAATTTGGCTATTAAGGGAGCTGATATTTTCTTGGAGCGAGAATGAGCCAAAGTGTAGCTCGTCCGGAGCGGAAATGAAATTTCAGCGATTCATATGCTAAAAGCTTGACATAGAGACATACTCATAGATTCAATTCAAGTAGGCCCCACGCCATACTTGAAAACTAGAGGAACCTATGAGCATACATAACTTTATCCAAAAATTACTCAAATTCAAAGGGTATCGTGTCAGTGGCTTTACTTTTCATAACTGGTGCAGAGAACTCTGGGTGGAAGTCAAGCCATATAAAAACGGAGCTCGGTGTCCACGTTGCAACCGACGTAGAAAGATTATCCGAACTTTGGATAACCCACGAACATGGCAGGACATTCCGGTTTGTGGCAGGAAGGTATATCTTGTATACACACCACGGGAAATCAAATGCAGGAAACATAACCGGATCCAGGAGAATATTCCATGGGCGGAACCGCATGCCAGAGTCACATACCGCTTTGAATATGCACTGCTGTTGTATTGTTCGATCAAGACGCAAAAAGCTGCTGCTCAACTTTTAAAGATTTCTACATCTACTCTGTCGGATATCCTTCACCGGACAATTACAAGAATGCGGTTGCTGAATCGTTTTTCCATACAATCAAAACTCTAATGATTCATCATTGTAAGTTCCAAAATGTTGCCGAGGCAGAGCAAGCTATATTCAACTATATTGAAGTTTACTATAATCGTAGGAGAAAACATTCAACGAATGGTTACAAATCACCCGCTCAATATGAGTTGGAATGGTGGAATTGCAGAAAAGCGGCTTAACCTCGAGTCCACTTTTTTGTGGCAGGATCAGTTTGGCCCTGTTGTTTTCATTCAGCAAGGTGCAAGCAAAGACTTGACCCCTTTCCCGTTTCTATTTTGGTTAACGGAATTAAATCTGTCAGATATTTATCTTTCACTTACACAGCCTCTTTCAACGAATCTGCAGTGTTATCCTGATATTTCAAAGGACATCTCTGAAGCACTAGACACAGCAAAATTGAACCATTTTCATGCTTATCATCCGAGGTGTTTTTGCTACAAGATTAGGCTTCATCGCTATTTGAAACGATATTCTTCTCTCGTAAATCATAAGTCTCAGCCATAATTTCATTTCTATCCCGATCAATTTTCATAACTCCGCCTCCTATTATCCACATTTTTGCCATGGAGTTTCTAACATTGAGAGAATGTTCAGCCCATTCAAGCTTTTTAATTTCTTTAGCCCAACTTTTTGCGAACCATTATCAAACTCCTCTGAAACGCTAGTTTTCCACCCAGCCCAAAAATAAATATAACGGCATTACACCCACATAGCTGTTTCGGTTGCGAGTGTAGTGCCATAATCGTGCATTTAATGGTTGACTGAAAACGAATTATATGTAATGTTTGTTTTTATG
>PJEL010000101.1_pt1 | contig 94766 bp, 83 predicted proteins | sample 1853271 | NCBI WGS metagenome assembly PJEL01 (sample SAMN08108733, study PRJNA415343) | Invertebrate metagenome, whole genome shotgun sequencing project. | host: Globobulimina | place: Sweden: Gullmar Fjord | collected 2015-08
CCCGGTGATCCCGAGCAGGTAGAAGCTCGCGCCAACCTGCACAAGATGGTCGCCGACGCCCGTGAGGCGATCCTCGATCCGACCACTCGCGGCACCGCGAAGCTCGAGCCCGAGAACCTGGTCGCCGTGCCCGGAACCCGCACTGCGAAGTCGCCGAAGGCCGAGCCCGACCTGCCCCCAGAGGTCACCGAGGCCGAGTGCCGCGTCCTCATCGAGAGGGCAATGTCGGCAGACACGACGCTGGACATGGTCTACGCCGCCAAGAATGGCAAGCGCCTGAATATCAAGGTCGAGCCACAACGGATGGCTTTTAAGGCCGACTCTCCCGTGCTTGTCGGAGTGGATCTCAAGGAGAACGAGCGCCGTACATTCGTGCTCGGTCAGATCGAGCGACTGAGGATCACCGAGACGGCGGAGGACTGATGGGCGAGAACGCCGCAACCTTCGAACAGTCGCTGTCCGAGCTCGAGGAACGCGTGCGCACGCTGGAGTCCGGAGAGATCGCTCTCGACGAGGCCCTGAAGCTCTTCGAAGAGGGAGTCGCCCTCGCGCGTGCCTGCCACGAACAGCTCGAAGCCGCCGAAGAGCGGGTCGCCGCACTGTCCCGCGGCGCCAAGGGGATCGAGGACAAGCCGATCGCCGAGTGAACTTTGTCGCGGCTGTGGACACTAAACGGGTGTCTCCAGCTGCATCGGAGGTGCTCGATGTTCGAAAACATCGGCCGCTCACAGGACGAGGAACAGGGCAAACGACGGGCCGCATCCGCTGGCCTTACCTCGATTCTCCTGGCATCCCTCATCGGCGGATTCTGGGTCGGAGTGGTGATCACAGTCACCGGTATCCCCGACCCACTGCCGGAGACCCCGATGGTCTTCCTGGTCGACCCGATCGCTGAACCCGAGCCCATTGCCGCGCCCGCGCCTCCTGCACCTCCTCCAGAACGCGTGAAGGCAGCCGGGGGCGAGTCGGACGCTCCTGTCCCCACCGATCACTTCATCGACGACGTGAAGGCGCTGGACTCGGAGCCGGCCAAGAAGATCACCGATCTGAAGACCGGCGGTCCCGGAACGAAGGGCCCAGGCGAAGGCGAATGTGAGGGGACAGACTGTATCGAGTCCACTGTCATCGGCGATCCCAATGGGATGGGGAAGGCCACGAAGAGAATCCACCGCCTCGACGTCGATCGCAGGCGCGTGATCAACCCGGTCTATCCGCGGGCCGCCAAACCACTTGGCCTCGGAACTGTAAGGTGCAAGGTCCTGGTTACGATTGACGGCAAGGGCGTCCCCACCGACGCCGTAGTCGAGGACTGTCCGTTGATCTTCCATCCAGAGTCCAAGGATGCGATGCTTCGCTCTCGCTGGTATGCACCAGTCGTGGACGGGCAGCGGTTGAACTCGGCCGCTTTCCTTGTCGTGATCAAGTTCGACATGCGTTAATCAGGCGCGTCCGGAGGCCACTCGAGTGTTCGAGCACATCGGAAAAGACCCAGACGAAGAAGCCGCCAAGCGCCGCGCTGCGGCCGGGGGCCTCACCTTTTTCGGCCTTATAGGGGTGGTTGCCGGCACATTCGGTATCGCCACATACCTTGCAGTCGAGGTCGTTGAAGAGTTCCTCGACAACAGCAACATGGTCGAGGTGGTCATGGAGGACTTCCTCGATGACGAGCCGCCCCCACCCCCACCGCCCCCACCTCCGGCGGCATCGACGCCCGAAGAAGAGGACGAGATCGATCCCGACGAGATGGATGAAGACGTCGAGGAGCTCGATCAAGAGGTCGAAAAGGAGATCGCCGAGGACAAAGGAAAGGCCGACGTCGGCGTAGAAGGCGGCGTAGAAGGCGGAGTCATCGGCGGAGTCGTCGGTGGAGTCGTCGGTGGTGTTCTCGGCGGAACCGGCGCCAAGGTGTTCCACCACTCCGAGCTCGAAGTCAAGAAACGAATGATGCCTGCGTATCCAAAACAGGCAAAGGAACTCAACCTTGGAGACCAGCGCTGCCTCGCTGTGGTCCACATCAGCGAATCCGGCGTACCCACGAAGGTAGAAGTCCAGGACTGCCCGAAGGTATTCCACGCGGCAACGGTCACTGGCATCATGAAATGGCGGTGGTATCCGCCGAAAGACGGCAAACAAAAGGTCAAAGCGCAGACCACCATCGCCGTCAAGTACAAGCTGCGCTGATATCTGTAGATTCGTTTCGAGTGCCGTCAGTGACGCGCTCCGGCGGGTCTGCTAGTCTGCATCCCCCCTCGCCAAGAAAATCGGAGACAAGCACATGCTGCTGATGCTGCTGGTCGAGACTCTCGCCCTGGCCAATGAGCCCGAAGGTGGCGGTTTCACAATGATAGAGATGTGGAACAGCTCGGGCCTGATCGCCAAGAGCGTACTCGTCACGCTCGCCCTCATGCTGGTCGGCTCGATCTTCGTGTCCATCGAGCGTTTGATCGCCTTCAACCGAGCCAGGACGCAATCGATGCGCCTCGCGGCCGAGATCATTGCCCCGCTCCAGCAGCAGGACATCGCTGGCGCGCTCAAGGTCACACAGGACGAAAAGTACAAGGCGTCCTACCTCGCCGGTCTCATCCGCGCCGGGCTCGTGGAGCTCGATCTGCGCGCCGACCAGCACGGCGTAGACAACGCACGACGCGCCGTCGAGAAGGCACACGGTGAAGAACTGGCAAAGATGAAGCGCGGCATGACGATCCTCGCCACCACTGGTTCCACAGCACCCTTCGTCGGGTTGTTTGGCACCACCTTCGGTGTCATCAACGCCTTCGCGGGCATGGCGACCGAGGGCTCTGGCCTCGCATCCATCTCCGCGGGTATCTCCGAGGCCCTGATCACGACGGGTATCGGCATCGGCGTGGCGGTCGTCGGCGTCTGGCTCTTCAACTACTTCAACTTCCGCGCCGACAAGGTCGCGGACGAGCTCAACGCGTCCGAACACGACTTCCTGAACTGGGCCGAGAAACTGCTCCAGGGCAGCAGCCGGGCCGCGGGCAAGTAGCGGATGGGCGCAAAGCTCGGCACCAGTGGCGGCCCGATGGCCGACATCAACGTGACCCCCCTGATCGACGTGGTGTTGGTCCTGCTGGTGGTGTTCATGGTCATCACGCCGATGCTCCAGTCCGGCATGCCAGTGGACCTCCCCGAGGCGGCGACCACCACCACGGTGAACGACGTGGGCCAGTTCGTGGTGGTCTCCATCAGCGAAGACGGCACGATCGCGGTCGAGCAGGACAAGCTCGAGGACGAACAGCTTGTCCCGGCCATCATCGCCAAGCTGCGCGAAAACGAAGAGCGAACCATCCTGATCAAGGCCGATCGCCGGCTCGAGTACGGGCGGGTCCGCGAAGTCATGGATCTCCTCACCCCCCAAGGCTGGACGGCGTTGAAGATCGCAGCCAATTCGGAGAAGTGAGATGGGTGCACAGCTAGGCGGCGGTAGCGGTCCAGTCTCGGACCTGAACCTGACCCCGCTCATCGACATCGTCCTCGTCGTGCTCATCATCATGATGGTGAACATCCCGATCCAGATCGAAGAGATGGGGATCAAGCTTCCGAGCCCAACGCCACCCGAAGAGGAGGCCAAAGAGAACCCCGATCAGCTCGTGATCGCACTGTACGCCGACGGCGACCTGGCGCTGAACCGCAAGCTGATGACCGAAGAGACGATGTTCTACGAGATCACCCGGCGCCTGCGGCCGATGGAATTCAAGAACGTCTTCATCGACGCCGCTCCCACGGTTCTGTACGGCAGGATCGTCGACATGGTCGATCTCGCCCGGGAGGCCGGCGCCGCCAAGGTGGGCTTGGCCAAGCTCAAAAAGGCGGGGCCACTCGAGATCACCAGCGTCGCCCAGGGAGCGATGCCCAAGGGCGTCATGCCTGGTTCACCGCGCGTTGTGGGCGGAAGCTCCGAGAAGGTCGCCGACGAAGCGCTCCAGCAGATCCTTCCCACCGTCACCAAGTGCTACTACGACCAGCTGAGCGCCAAGCCCGACATCAACGGGCGCGTGGTGCTCCGCTACGGGATCGGGCCTTCCGGTGAGCACCTCGACGAGCCCATGATCCAGGCCGGAGCGACGCTGGAGGACAAAGAGACACTGGAGTGCATCGAAAAGGTCCTGCCGTCCCTCAAGTACCCAGCACTCGGGAACGACGAGCACGGCGAACCCCAGACCGCCCGCGTCATGTACCCGATCCTGTTCTCGCCGGGCTGATGGAAGGTTTCGACCCCTGGCGCCAGGAAAGACTCGGCGCGTTCGAGGCCTTCCTTGGTCAGGTCATGCCCCAGGGCAGCTCATTCGCCGAGGCCATGAGCTACCCGGTGTTCTCGGGTGGAAAGCGAATTCGGCCACTTCTATGCCTGGCATCCTACGAAGCCGTGACCCCCACCGAGCAGCTCGAGCGGGTCCTGCCCATGGCGGCGGCGATCGAGCTCGTGCACACCTATTCGTTGGTTCACGACGATCTGCCCGCCATGGACGATGACGACGAGCGCCGCGGCCGCCCGACGGTGCACAAGAAGTTCGGAGAGGCCACCGCCGTGCTGGTGGGCGACGCCCTACTGACCCACGCTTTTCAGGTGCTCGCCGACCACCTCGAGCCCGGGCCCGCCCGCGCCAGCGCAGCGGTCCTCGGTGATGCGGCAGGATACAAAGGCATGATCGGCGGCCAGGTCTTGGACATGGGCCTCGCCGGACCCATCCACACCGTCGACCGCCTCACCGAGCTCCACGCCCTGAAGACCGGGTGCCTGATCCGGGCCTCGTGCCAGCTCGGAGGCATCGCTGCGGAGCAAGAGGGCGCCCCACTACAGAAGCTCATCCGCTACGGCCAGCTGGTGGGACTCGCCTTCCAGCTGGTGGACGACATCCTCGATGCCGAGGAGGACGCCGAAGATGGCGGTCCCCCCTCCTTCGTGAAGCTGCTGGGCATCGACGAGACCCGCCGACGTGCAAACGCGACTGTTGCCGAAGCCTCGGACCTGGTGCGCGACTTGCCCAGGCCGGGGCCCCTCCTGGCTCTCGCCGACTTCACCGTCGCCCGGACGGTCTGAGATCGCCGCCAAGATCCGCTTGGATCTCCTCCTCGTAAAGCGCGGTCTGGCGGCTTCGAGACAACGCGCGAGAGAGCTCATCGAACAGGGCGTCGTGCTGATCGACGGCGTTCCCACTCTGAAGGCCGCGGCCCAGGTGGCTGTGGATCGGACCGTCACCCTCGCCAAGGAGGACTACAGCTGGGTCGGGCGCGGTGCCCTCAAGCTGCTGGGAGTTCTCGAGCCGTTCGGCGTGTCTCCAGCCGGGTTGGTGTGCGCAGACTTGGGCTCATCCACCGGTGGCTTCACCGAGGTCTTGCTCAAAGGCGGCGCAACTCGCGTGTATGCGGTGGATGTGGGCAAGGGTCTGCTTCACTACCGACTCCGAGATGACGATCGCGTCGTACTGATGGAGGGAGTGAACGCGCGCCATCTGGAGTCGCTGCCGGAGCCGATCGACCTGATTGTTGGCGACTTGTCGTTCATCTCCATCAAGCTGATCCTCCCGACGGTCATGCGGCTGATGGGGCCCAAGAGCCAAGCAGTCCTGCTTGTCAAACCCCAGTTCGAGGCTGGCAAGAAGGGCGTGAACAAGAAGGGCAAGCTCCGCTCGGAGGCCGACAGGAGCGCCGCCATCGCTGCTGTCCGGGACACCGCCGTGGCCATGGGCTTCGATCTGCTCGGATCGATGGACTCCCCATTAGCCGGCGCAAAGGCAGGAAATATCGAGCATTTCCTACACTTGGCGAAAGTGATCCAAACCGACCGAGCCATGGTAGATTAGCCGCTGGAGACACTGTCCATATGAGCGCACACCTGACCCTTCGATTTGTCCCGTTGATCGCACTCGCCCTGGCTACGACCGGGTGCGCCTATATCGGGCAGACCACCTTCGACGAGAAGCAGGATTCCCTCGATCAGGACAACGACGGCTCACCGCTGGGTGGGGCGAAAAAGGACTGTGACGACAACAACGACAAGAAGACGCCAGGGGCCGACGAGATCCCCTACGACGGGTGGGACAACGACTGCGAAAACGGCGACGTCATCGATCAGGACGGCGACGGCTTCGCAGGCATCGACAAGGAGGAGTATCTGGCGCTCACCTCAGAGGCCAAGTGGCCCAGCGACGTCGATCCAGACCGCATCGACTGTGTCGACGACGAGACCGTTCACGTCGACGCGACGCTCATCTTCCCGGGCGGGCCGGATGTCCCCTACGACGGAATCGACAGCGACTGCGCTGGCGACAACGACTTCGACGTCGACGGCGACGGGTTCCTCCCCGACAAGTACGACCTCGACTCCGAGCAGGGACTCGATACCAAGACGGCCTACGATGCCTATGTGTTGGAGTGGGGCCTCGACCTGCCGACGCCCGTCTATGGCGACTGCGACGACTTCAACGCCGATGTGAACCCCGGAGTGACAGCCGAGGGGGATGCCTGGTACGACGGAGTCGACCAGAACTGCGATGGGAACAACGATTTCGACCAAGATGGTGACGGCTATATGCCCGACCAGGCCACCCATGAGACCGCCTTTGGCGACTTCATCGACAAGTTCCACGACGGCGTATCGCCGTTCAATATCGAGTGGGGCGACTGCTTGGACGCCGATGATGCAGCGCTGCCGTTTGCGATTCCCGCCGATGTCAATCCTGGGAGGCTTCCGTTCGAGGTCCCCTATGACGGCATCGACTCCGACTGCGGCGCGGACAACGACTTCGATCAGGACGTCGACGGCGTCATGCCCGACAGCGCTGCAATCCCGGGGCAGAACCCCAATGGCGCCACCTTCGACGAATACGAGTATGCCTGGGGCTACAACCTCGGTGGCCCCGGCTACGGCGACTGCGACGACACAAATCCCAACGTCTTCCCCGGCGCCCTCGAGCTCCTCGGCGACAACAATGATCAGGACTGCTCGCTTGAAGCCCAGGACGCCGAAGACATCACGCCCTTCGGCTTCGACGACCTGACCTGGGACAACCCGCGCCCACCGCGCTTGGGAGCCACGACCTCGCACTACATCCTCGCCACCTCGGCCGATGAGATCGACCTGGGGGGCTCACAGCCCGCGCTGGTCGGCGCCGCCCTCGTCTTCGAGAGGACTAGCGGCTACGACGCGCCCATGTTCAACACCCCGGCGCTCTGGCAGGGGGCCACCAATCCCCAACCGCTCGGCGATACGGTCGACTTGGTCACCGACGGCGATGTGTTCTGGGCATCGACCAGCTACACACACTCGGCCACCAACTGGACCTATGTGGTCGCCCGAAAAGTCGAGTATGAACCTCTACAGTACGCATACATCATGCGCACGCTCGAGTATGCGGGAACCAACATCAACTATGCCAGCACAGACGTTGATGTGGTGCTCGACACTGCCGGCGAGCCCTGGGCGTTGTCCTGCGGCGTCGATACGCTCCACGCTCTGAAGGGCATCGGCCAGGTCCCGGCTCCCTTCGATGCCCTCGGACCAGGCCCAGTCCTCCCCATGGGCGTTCCCGGCGGCGTCTGTTTTTGGGAGGAAGCACCAAATCCTGCGGTCACAAATATCGGTCTGTTGACGCTGTGCGATCCCGGCGTGGACTGCGTCAGCTACGACTTCGACCCAGTCGCCGAGGACCTCTCCGTGTCCGCTTCACAGCCATGGGCCGGCAACCAATTCCTGGCGGCGGACTTCCGCGACGGCTGGCACCACATGATCACGCCCGGCGCAGGCGCCACGCTCTTCGGACAGGCGGTCAGCTATCCGGTCCTCCAGGATGCAACCGTCCTGTCCATCGACGCGGACTGGCGAGACACCGATTCCGACTTCATCGACGATACCGTCTACATCGCCGCAGTCATCGACCGTGGTCCCGGGCCAGAGGTCGTGCTCGTTCACGGCGATCCCGATGTGTCTCTCACCGAGATCTCGTTGCCCTACGAGGACGCGTCGCGACCGGGCCTCGTACCGGAAGCAGCAGCCATCTTCACCGACGACGACCGGCTCTTCATGGCCGTGTCTGCGTCCAACCCGACGATCCCGACCGAAGATGCGGTAGGCTGGGTCTTCCTCGGTTGGCCATGATTCGCACGAAGCACCCTCGAACAACAATTCCCTTGCTTTCACGCCTACTACCCGTCGCCATCGGGCTGTGTGCGCTGGCTGCTTGTACGTACGTCACTCCCGAAGAACGCGAGGCGCACTACGACCAGCTCGACGAAGACAAGGACGGCGCCCTCAAAGGTGGCAAAAACAAAGACTGTGACGACGCCGATGCGACGCGGTTTCCAGCCAACCCGGAGATCCCCTACAACGGGATCGACGATGACTGCGACAAGATCGACCTCATCGACCAAGATGGCGACGGCTATCCGGGCGTAGTCTTCGAAGCCTACACGGCCGAGTTCCCCGATCAGACCTGGCCAGCGGGCATCAAAGAGGGCCCGATCGACTGCGCCGACGATCCCGCAGTGATCGCCGAGGCCGCCGAAATCTACCCGACGAGAAGCGACGATGCGCCCTACGATGGCCTCGATGCCGACTGCGCCGGAGACAACGACTTCGACGCCGATGGCGACGGTGACATGCCGCCCAAGGTCAACGGCGCTGATACCCAGCCGCTCTTCGAGGCCTACCAAGACACCTGGGGCCTGTCGTTCACGTCGTCGTTTGGCGACTGCGACGACTTCGACGCCGATGTCTCGAGCCTACAGACCTCCGACGAATGGTACGACGGCATCGACAGCGACTGCGCTGGCAACAACGACTTCGACCAAGACGCCGACGGCTACATGCCGGACGAAGACCTATACGGCGCCGACTATCTGACGTTCCTGGAGTTCTATCACGACGGCGTCGCCCCAGAATCCTGGGGAGAATCCCTCTTCGGGGACTGCATGGATGCCGACAATGCCGATCTGCCGGGTGTCGACCCAGCTACGGCGAATCCCGGCGAAACAGAGACTTGGTACGACGGGGTCGACAACGACTGCGACGGCGACAACGACTACGATCAAGATGGCGACGGCTACATCGAGGACCAGTACTACCCGGCCGCTTTCGACGAATACGTGGCCGACTGGGAATACAGCCTGCAGGCCGAAGACGGCGAGTGCGACGATCTCGATGCCACGGTGAATCCCGGCGCACTGGAGATCCTGGACGACGCCATCGACCAAGACTGCGACGCCGGCCAGGACACGACGCCGTTTGGCTACGGCGCGATGGAGTGGACGAGTCCAAGACCGCCGGCCCTGGTCTCTACAGACGAACACTACATCCTCGTCGCTGGCGCCGACAACGTCGCCTATGGCGCGGTCGCCCCGGACAATGTCGGCCTGGCACTGATCTTCGAGCGAACGAGCACGGTGGACGCCACGTACACCGGGAGCCCCATCATCTGGAGGGGGCCGAGCGCCTCACAGGTCCTCGGGCAGGGGCTGGACGCCGAGTCGCGAGAGGGCCGGTGGTGGGCAGCGACGACCTATGACTCTGGCGCCGTCACTTCTCTCATCGCCGTGGACTACGAATGGGAAGCCCTGTCACAGGCCTACACGCGCGGCGCTCTCGATCACTCGGATCTGCCTACGCTCTACACCAACACCGATGTCGAGCTAGCCATCGACGATCGGGACGAGCCGTGGGCCTGGGCAGTCTCGGCTGACGTTCTCCACGTGCTGCGCGGCGACGGCACGGCGGGCGCCGACGAGGGCGCACTCCTGCAGGGGGTGGCCGGCGGAACGGTATTCGTCACCGACCCGGACGACCAGAACACCGGCACTGGCACAATCTGTGACGGCACCGACTGCGCCACCTACGAGTTCAACGGAATCGCGCTCTCGCTCGCAGCCAGTCAGGATTGGGCTGGAGAAACCTACGTCGATACCGACAACAACGCCGGAACACTGGTTCTCGCCAACGTCGGGACCGGTGTCTGGGTAGACGACGGCGCCACGAGCTACCTGGTGGCCAACGACGAGCACGCGAGTTCCGCAGACGCCTCTTGGATCGGAAATACGCTGTATGTCGCGACCATCTTCGACGATGGCAACGGAAGCCAGGCGCGCCTGTCCTATGGAGACCCGGCGGTCGGGCCACTCACTTCGGTGGCGTTCCCAGTCGAAGACCCCAACCTCGTCACGCCCCGCATCCTCACGCCCCTCGCCATCGCCGTGCACGCCGACAGCAATCGCGTCATGCTGGCGATCAGCGCCGACGGCGACACCGGCGTCGACGCAATAGGGTGGGCCTTCCTGGGGCTCTAGTCGCGACCAGAGCTAGACCCGATCGATCGATCAGTCCCCTGCGTCCACAGCCGCCGGATCCTCGCCGCGCACCACGTAGAGTCGCTTCGTGACGATGCCGGATTTGTCCTCTACCAGCACGACGATCCGGTTGACGCCACTCTGCAGATCGAGGTTCACCTTGAACTCCGCCGCCGTTCCGCGACCCGCCGCCCAAGCGACCTTTTCTCCGTTCGCGTACACAACGGCGTGATCGACCGCAGTGTCGTCAGCAACGCCGACGTCCAACGAAAAAGGCCCAACTGGCGCCGATAACGGCGCATTCTTCAGCGTGACGGAGGGCGCCTCGAGCTCGGCCAGAGTGCCGTTCTTTGGGAGGTGAAGCGGCCATGAAACCAGCCGTCTGAAGCGATCCGACTCCACATGCAGGCGAAGCGGAATGATGTCCGGAGCTTCGTCGCCCACCTTCAGGCCGAGGCGGAATGACGCGCGCCCCCTGGCTGGCAAGACGGGCGCTCGCGACGCGTGATCGAGGAGCTCGACGTCGATGTCCCCGGGATAGCCGAAGTGCACCTCTGGACCTGTGATCGCCTCCGAAGACAGGTTTCGCAGTACAACATTGACGTGCTGACCGACCCCATCTCGGACCAGACGCGCCGAGATCTCAAGCGTCGGGAGCGGCGTCGTGGCGGCCTGCAAGACCTCTTCGCCCACCATCAACGATGGCCGCCTGTCCGCCCTCAGGCGCACCGAAACCAGATCCTGACGGGGCTCGATACCCGAGGGCAGCGCAACGGAGACGGCACCTTCGCCCGTCTCACCGGGCTCGATCCGTCCGACCGGCACCACACGCCCCGACCAGAGCGAGAATGTCTCGCACTCCAGCTCTACCAGGGCTCGCGACATTGGAGTATCGCCGGTATTCGTGACTCGAACGGCGACGTCGAGAACATCGGAGCCATCCGCAGCCGGGGTCGCCTCCAGCGTGACCCGCGCCTCCATCACCCCGCCCACGGCGTCGGCTGGGGACCAGTTGATGTCGCGATGCTCGAGGGCGCTGACGAGGTGGCCCTCCTGCTCGGTGCGAACCTGCTCAGCCGTGGCCTTCAGGGAACGAAGAACGTCGGCGCGCTCCGGGCCCTTGGTGCTGGCGACTGCCAGGCGGGCGATCTCCAGCGCCAGGTCGACGTCCGAGAAGCTCTGCCCTCTCCACCCAAAACGCTCGTGGACCGACGGCACGATCTCGGCCCAGTCGGTACGCTGGATCGCCTCGTTCCAGCCGCTGTATCGAACACCGTTGCGGTCGAGCTCGACCTCTCCCACGACAATGTCGGGAACGATTCCGACATCGGAAATCCTTCGGTCGTTGGCGAGGATGTACTGGGCAACCGTGAGCTTGAGCCGGGTGTCGTCGTCGAGGTTGTAGATCTTCTGGACCGTTCCCTTGCCATAGGTCCGCGACCCCACGAGGCCGGCTCGGTCCAGCTCGAGCAACGCTCCCGCCATGATCTCCGAGCCCGATGCCGTGCGATCGTCGACCAGAATGACCACGGGTGCGTCTGGTTCGTGGCCGCCAACAACTGCCGTCATCTCTGCTTGGAGATTCTGCACGCGCCCACCGTCGGGCCCGACCGTCTTCAACAGCAGCCCCTCGGTCAGGAACTCATCCGCGGATCTGGCTGCCTCCTTCATGGAACCGCCGGTATTTCCTCGCAGATCGATGACGACCCCGCCGGAGAGTGCGTCCATGGCGCGAAGCTCGTCGAGGGCCTTGACCAGGTTGTGCACCGTCTTCTGGGACACGTGGCTGATGGCGATATAGCCGATGTGGCCCTCGAGCGTATCGTAGGTCACGTTCTTGACGATGACGGTTTCCCTGGTGAGCACGAGCTCGGATTCTTCAACATCTCCCTTATGAATGACGCGGAGGCGGACCTGAGTTCCCTCCTCGCCGGAGAGACGTCGCGTGGCCTCGCTGACAGGCATGTTCACTGTCGAACGATCGTCGATCCGGGTGATCTTGTCGCCAACGCGCAGCCCCCCGAGCTCGGCCGGCGCGCCGGTGGTCAGACCGGTCACCACCAGCTCGTCACCACTGATCCGCATGTAGGCACCGACACCGACGAAGATCCCCTTGAGGCGCTTGTTGAACCGATCCAGCGGATCGCCGGCCATCACGCGACTGTAGCGATCGAGGGCTCCAGTCAGCCCGCTGAGCAGGGACAGGCGCACGTCGGTGTCGCCAATGTCGTAGCCGGACCCCTCGACCAGCTCCTGCAGATCCTCCAAGGCCTCGGGCAGCGTCTCCATGGACCCGACCGTGAGCGTACCGATGGAAGTGCCGTTGCCGTGGCTGAGCTTCACCGTCGACCCACTCGGCTCGACCATCAGCCAGTGCAGGTCTTCGGACAGCCCCTCGGCCGCGGCGTTGAGCAGACTGGACTCGTCGACGGTCTCGGGCTGGAGGAACAACCGATCGATGAGGCGCACCGCAGAGCCGTAAGAGCCGTCTGTGTCCGCGGCGTAGATCGGCGCGGCAACCAGTAGTGCGAGCAAAAGCGACAACAGCGGCCCTCGTCCTACAGTGTGCCATATCCGCTGAGCACTACGGGCAACAGGATGTCACGGAAGTACTTGCGGCAACAAACCTGCATTATGCATCGAAAGAACTCCGATAGCAGTCAGCACGTAGAGGATCCCTGTGACAAGGATGGGCCAATCGCCAAGGAGCGTCTCATCCGGCGCGCCCCCCTCGCCGAACCGCTCCACTAGATAGATATACCGGAAGATCCCGTACAATACGAATGGCATGGTCAGCGTCATCCACGGGGTTGGCCCCATCACGGTGTACAGCGCGTAGCAGAGCACGGTGCTTCCCGTGACGATGTTCTGATACTGCTCGAGCATGTGCCCGGTGTACTCGGCGAGGTTCTTGCGCGTTCCCCCTTCGGCGCCCAGCTGCAGCAGTTCAGCTCGTCGCTTGCCAAAGCCCAGGAACAGCGAGATGAAGGCCGTGCACAGGAACAGCCACACCGACACGTGGACCTCGATGGCGAGGGCACCGGCGATCGCCCGCCACACGAACCCAGACGCCAGGAACATCACGTCGAGGATGACCTTGTGCTTGAAGTAGAAGCTGTAGGACAGCGTCGTACACAGGTAGACCAGCGCAATCATCATGAACGACGGGGACAACCAGAAGGCCGAGGCAATGCCCGCGCCCAGACAGGCGAACATCATCACCAGGGCTATCGGCTCGGGGAGGGCACCCGATGCAATCGGTCGGAACTTCTTCTTCGGGTGTTTCCTGTCGGCTTCGCGGTCGACATAGTCGTTGAAGACGTAGCCCGAAGAAGCGATCATGCTGAACGAGAAGGCTCCCACCATGACCTGGAAGATCGCGGTGGGATCCGTGAAGCGCCCCGAGAAGACGATCGCCGCAAACAAGAAGACCTGCTTGGCCCATTGCTTTGGGCGCAGCTGCTTCACTGCCGCTTTCGCCACTGTGACGGGCGTTCGTTTCATGGCCGGAATCACGGCGCTCTCTTCCAATGTCGACATCGCCGCGCAGTGTAGCGCGCGATCACTCCTTCGGCTGCTTCAGTGTCTCGGAGCCGATGATGATGACCCGCTCTTCGCCGACGCCGAGCGTCACGTCCTGCTTGTAGGGCTCATAGCCCTTCAGCACGACCTCGACAGAGTTCGTCACGCCTGCCTCGACGGACACCGGCCCACCGATCGCGTCTCCATTGACAAGGACCGCTGTTCCTTTTGGGGCAACGACCGTCAGCGTCGGCGTGTGGACCGTGCGAGAGCCCTGGTAGCCAAAACCCGCGACCACACCGATGAGAATCGTGCTGAAGGCGCCAATGACGAGCCCCGCAAGCAGCGTCAGCACCGAGAGCACTCCGCCCCAGACACTGATGGGAGAGCGGCTCCGACGCCGGCGACGCATGGCACCCGTGGTCGTTGTTCGCGATCGGTGGGCTCCCGTCGCGATGGGCTGGAGCACGGTGGGCTCGTCCCCGATCGGCTCGCTGTCCTCGTCGTCGAGGATCGGCATTTTGCGAATCACCGTCTCCTGATCGGATTCGGACTCCTCCCACAGAGGCGCCTGCTCGCGGATCAGCGTGTCGTCCTCTAGCGATGGAACGCGACGGATCAGAGTGACCTGATCGTCGTCGTCATCGTCGAAGTCGGTCCCGTACATTGGACTCCGGCGGATGGCGGTAGAGTCCTCGTCGGCCTCGGTGACGGTGGCGATGTTCATCGACTGGCGCGCCACGGGCTTGGTCGGTGAGTCGGGATCGAGCAGCGTAACTTCGTCGACTTCCGTGTCCGGATCGAGCGCGACGGGCGCCTGGCGGCGGGGCTGCGGTACGGCGCTGCTCTTGCTGCTCGCCTCTGGGAACAGCCCCTTCACATAGGAAGCGAGAGTGGCGTGGGTGAAGATGAAGCCCGCGTCGTGGAAGAACTTGTCGAGGGCCTCCTTGAACGCGGTGGCGCTCGGGTATCGGTCGCTCCTGTCCACCTGAAGGGCGCGATCGACGATGGTCTCCAAGCTGAAGGGGACCTCGGCGTTGCGATGTGAGACGGGCACGTAGGAACCCGTCCTCACCTTTTCGACGGTGCCGATCTCGGAGTCCGTCCGGAAGGGATGATGCCCGGTCAGCATCTCGTAAAGGACGACGCCGACTGCAAACAGGTCGGAGCGCTGGTCCAAATCCTTCACCGCGGCGGCCTGCTCGGGGCTCATGTAGTCGAAGCGGCCCTTGACCACGCCGGCAACTGTCTCCATCGCCTTGAGGCTGGCCCGGGCGATTCCGAAGTCGGTGAGCTTGCACTCCCCTTGGAAGGACAAGAGGATGTTTGGAGGCGAGACATCGCGGTGGATGATGTTCAGCGCGACCGGGCGACCACCGCGCATGACCTGTCGCTGGTGGGCGTACTCGAGGCCCTTCAGCAGCTCGATGGTGATGAAGACCGTGTGTGGAACCGGCAGGCACAGGCCTTTCTGGCGCGCGCGGCGAAGGACGGCGCCCAGATCGCGGCCGTGTACGTACTCCATCGCGATGTACCAGATGTTGTCGACCTGGCCCAGATCGAGGATCTGAACGATGTTGGCGTGAGACAGCAGCCCGGCGACTTTGGCCTCGTCCACCAACATTGCGATGTATTCGGAATTCTGCGAGAGGTTCGGCAAAATCCGCTTGATAGCGAACGTACGCTGGAATCCACCAATCCCCTCAAGCTTGGCCTTGTAGATCTCGGCCATACCGCCGGTGGCGATTCGCTCGAGGATTTGGTACTTGCCAAAGGTCTGGATTGTGGACACCCGGCTGTACAAAAGCTCGAAGACCGCTGATGCCCAAGCCTACAGCAAAACACCCCGCATCGGAATCCCCGAGCGGCCCGCCACCCGAATCGCCCCCGCGACGCACACAGATCGTCACCGGTGCGCTCATCGTGGTGTGGCTCGCTATCACCGCGTCAGCGGGATTCCTCGCTCCCTGGCTCGGAGACATCGCCACGGACCTAGAGCTAGAATACGGTTGGTACGAAGTCCACGCTGAGGATCTCGAAGATTGATGGAGCTCGCGCTCAGTCCCCAGATCGCTGTCATGCTCTTGGCGCTGGCCATCGCCTCCTACACCGACCTCAAAGACGGCAAGATCCCCAATGCGCTGACCTTCCCGATGATGGCGATTGGATTGGTCATGAATGGCGCATCGGGAAACTGGGCTTTTGGCATCTATGGCCTGCTCGCCGCGCTGGTGATCCACTTTCCCCTCTTTGCCCTCAACATTCAGAAGGCGGGCGACGCAAAGCTCTTCTTGGGAATCGGCGCGCTGATCGGTATCGCGGACGTCATCGACGTTACGGCATGGTACGCAATCGTGTACGCGCCGGTTGGTCTGCTTCAGCTCATCATCAAGGGCAAGCTAGGAAATCTCCCGGCCACCATCAAGTGGGTGTGGCTCGACGCCCGCGGCCAAGACGCCGGCGAGAAACCCGAACCGACGATGCTCCGCACCGCGCCGATCATCGCCGCGGCAGCTTTGGGCGCTTGGATCACAAACCTGCCGAACCTCTGGTGATAGAGTGCGCGAGAGAGTCCTGTTCGGAGGAAGGATGAGGGCGTTGCTCGCCGCTGCATTGATCTTGGCACTTCCAGGCTGTGTGTACGTCACCAAGGCCGACTTCGAGGAGTATTGGGACTCCGACGGCGACGGTTGGCCGCTAGACGACGACTGCGACGACAACAACGTCGACGTCTTTCCCCACGCCCCAGACGTTCGTGGCGACGGATGCGACGCCGACTGTGGCCGCGAGCCGGACGCCGACGGAGACGACTGGCCCGATCTGGCCGACTGCGATCCGGACGACGGCGACATCCACCCCTGCAGCCCCAAAGAAAAGGACGGAGACGGTATCGATTCCGACTGCGATGGCCTCGACTCCAAGCGCGCCGACGCCTGCCCGGGCAAGGATCCCGATTTCCCAGATGCGCAGCCGGTCACGTGCGGTGGGGACGACGAGTGAGGGCGATCCTCGCGACGCTGATGGCGCTGTGGGTGATACCCACCGCCGCGTGGGCACAATGCGAGGGCACCTACACCAACAACAAGTTCGCCGAAGACATCGTGGCGGTGACCACACTCTTCGACGAGGCCGATCTCGCCGGAGCGAAGCGCAAGTTGCGCGACATGGGTCTGGGCACGACCTGCCTGGACAAGCTCGTAGAACCCGGCTTGATGGCTCGCTTTGGTCAGCAGATGGCCATGTCCTTCTTCTTTGACCAGGACGAAGCCCAGGCAGAGAGGTGGGCGCTGCTCGCGCGCTACACCGATCCGAAGCTCCCCTATGAGTTCGACAAGGACCACCCCTTCATGGCCCTCATAAAGGCCATCGAGGATCCACCTTACGGCAAGGTGGAGGGCAAGCGACTGGCGCCCCCGCTCAAGGGCGGGATCTTCATGAACGGCAAGCTCGCCCAGGAGCCGATTGCGCGCGCCGAGGTTCCCTACCTGGTGCAGGTCATGGACGGCGAGCAGGTCTTGCTCGGCGGATACTGGCAGGACGGCTCTGCCTTCCAACAGGGACTCCTCGCCGACGGTACGGGGAAAGCGGCAAAACCCCGTTGGTTCCGCGGTTCCATCATGGATCAATCTGGCGACGACGTGGTGTCTAGCCGCGGCGGCTCGGAAGGCGGAATATCCAGAGGCGGAGGTGGCGGCGGCTCGAAGCTGGTGCCGATCGCGATCTCTGGCGGCCTGGCAGCGACATCCCTAGCCACCTTGGTGGTCGCGGGCTTGTCCGAGGCCTCCCTGCCGAACCAGACGACCTCCGAAGGACTGACCAACGCGCGAACGACCGCTAACGCTATGGTCGTCGTGAGCGGGGTGACGTTCGCCGGCGCCCTCGGTGTGGGGGCCAGCATCTTCATCGACGGAAGGACGGCCGGGCTCAGCTTCCGGTTCTGACCAGCCCTCGACCGATGGCGGTGGCCATGACCATGGTCGTGAGCTGTGGGTTCACACCCAACGAAGTCGGGAAGATAGAGCTGTCGGCGATGATGAGTCCCGGCAACCCGTGGGCCTCTCCAGTGACGCCGATCACCGACTTGGCAGGATCCTCGCCCATTCTGCAGCTCGCCATCGGGTGACTGGCGTACATGATGAAGTCGGCAATGGTGCGATCATCGAGGTCCTTGGCGAGGGCCTCGGGCGTGTCGTAGTAGCCAGTGCAGCCGTGGACAGGCGAAGTCACCTTCTTCGTTCCACCCGCGAACAGGACCTTGGCGACCTCGTACATACCAGCCTTGATCCTAGCAATGTCGCCGTCGGCGAACTCGTAGCGGATCTTGGCTCGGCCCTCTGAGGTGGCCCCGACCGTGCCCGCCCCCTTGTCGGAGATCATCACCAGGCAACCACAATAATAGGCGATATCCTTCATCGCCGCTTTCGCTTCCCCACCGGCCTTGGCAATCATCAAGAGCAGCGCTCCGGGCGGCATCGACATGGTGTGGGGCAGGAATCCCGGATGATCCGGATGTTCGAAATACGCCCCCTGGGTGGCGCCCGACCACATGCGAACCTCGTGATCGCACTTGCCCATTACCGCACTGCCAGGATGAATATGGAGCCCTCTCCCCACGGCTGGACCGAGTCTGGAGGCGAGCCCCGCATGGTGGAGCAAACGCGGGGTACCGACCCCACCGCAGGCAATGACCACGTGATCGGCTGTGACGCTGAGTCGCCCGACTTCGGCGCGAGTGACGGGGTGGCGAGTGGTCCCGCGAATGCCGATCGCCCGCCCTCCGGAGACGTCGATGACATCTACCTTGGTGTCGGCCTGCACGATGGTGCCGTGACTCTGGGCCATGGGGATGAAGTTCCGGTCGACCGACGATTTTCCGCCGATGGGACAGCCGAAGTTGCAGACCCCACATCCCGCGCACGCCGGGGTATTCCGGGGTGCCAAGCCTCCTTTCAGGCCAAGGGCTTTCACGCCGCGGGCGACGATCATGTTGTTCTCGCCGGCGATGGCCTCCGGTGTGATCCCAACCCCGATGATGGCCTCGATCTCCTCGAAGATCGGACGGAGGTTGGCCGCCGAATATCGGTCGTCCCCGTCGAGCTCCGCCGCCCAACCATCGGCGACGCCATCGGGAACCCGAAAACACAGCGCCGAGTTCACCAACGAGCCGCCGCCGACTCCTCGCCCCGCCGCAATGGGCATGAGCTTGCTGCCCCGGGCCACCATGCCGCCGCCCTCCTGCATGTGGAAGCGGTTCGTGTGGGCGGCGTTTGGCCTGAAGTTGGAGCGCGACGGCCCCTCCTCGACGATCACCACGCTGCGGCCGGCCTCGGCTAGTACTCTGGAGATGGCGGCCCCGCCCGGCCCGCTGCCGACGACCACGACGTCGGCCTTTAGCTCGGTTTCGCCCTTCACGTGGGTATAATCGCGCGGCGTCATCGGCCGTACCCACAGCGGAAGTAGGGTGAGAAGAACCCCACGACTTCTGGATGAGTGGTCCACCCCATCGCGATCAGCACGAGGGTAGCGGTGATGGCGAGCCGAACCAGCTCGATCGGCGACTCCATCCAGTCGCGGATGAGCTGGGTCCGCGTCTGAAGTGCCAGGTGGCGAAAGGCCCGCAGGTGCGTGGGTCTGGCCAGGTTGTCTACGATGTGCAGGAGCATCTTCAGCTCGGCTCGGCTCGACTCCTGCATCCCGTACACGAGGTCGTCGAAGAAAGCACCGAGGTTGGCCTCGGCCCCCGACAACGCCGGCTCACCACCCGGCGGCATCCACGCCTCGGCGAGGGCTTGTACGATCTGGTATTCGTCTGGCGAGAGCGACTTGAGACCCTCGCCGGGTGCTCGATCCCACCAGCTCCAGACCGTCGCCCCGATTCCGATCGTGCCCGCGACCGGAACAGCGGCCATCGCGGCGATTACGTGTCGACGGCCGAGCTCCATCAATAGGAGCCGTAGTCCGAGTCGTCGAAGTCGGAAACGTAGGGTGCAAACAGGCCGGCCTCGATGGCTTCCTTCATCCCCGCAGAATCGCCAAAAAACACTATTTCCGGGTCGATCATAACGATGCGCTGCCTCAGCTCTCGGAACTCGAGCAGCCCGTTCACGAGGCCGATGGACTGCTCGGAGTCGCTACCCACCTCGTAGTTTCGAGTCAGGACCTGGTGGCGCTTGCCATCCATGAAGGCCTGCAGCAGAGGCCTGGGCTCGCGCAGCCCAACCCCTCCGTCCTCTGGTGGAGGCGGAGGAACCCAGATGGAGAAGGCGACATCGTGCAACCCACCCGCGCGACTCGCAAGCTCGCGAGCAACGTGAACCGAGCTGCCATAGTCGTGGATTCGCCAGGCGACCTCGGCATCGACGAGCAGTTCCTCCGCCGTCAAACCCGCGGGCTCGGCGCCCTCGGGTAGCAAGCCCCAACCGATCAGCGCGTCCCGCAGAGACCCGTCGTCAGGATAGGTCCGGATCTGGCTTGCCAGCGACTCCATGGCAACGGGGAACTCCAACCCAGAGGTGTCTTGCGCCAACTGCACGGCGCGGGGCCGATCTGCCTCGAGGAGAGCCAACATGCAGCGATCCCCGAGTTCGGCGGCGAGCTCGGAGTCCACGGCCGACCGATAGCAGTCCGCCAGGGCATTGTGGATGGCCGAGGCGTGCATGGGGTGGTCCGAGAGGAGTTCCTCGAGATCGATCTGGTAGGTGACGACGGCTGCCGCCAGATCCTGGAGCGGGTCCGCGGGCCGCTGGCAGCGATAGTCGTCGGGGATCGCGTCACAAGTCCGCAGGAAACGCTCTCGAGCGCTCGGATCGGACTGCTTGTGCATCGCGAAGGCAACCTCGCGCTGGAGCTCGGCGTCAACTGGGTCGTTCAGCCTCGACCACAGGCGAAGGAGCGCAGCAGCGGATTCCTCGCTGTCTATGCCGCCTAGCGCTCTCAGGGCCGGAGCCATGCTCCTCCCGTGGTCGAAGCCGACACCGATGGCCCGCTCTAGCGCCGGGTTCGCTTCTGGACGCCCCAAGTGGCTCTGGAGTGCAAACCAGTCGACCACCGCGCCCCACGGGGCCTCCTCTCGCTCGAATCTTGGTTTCAACGCCGGGTCTCTGCAATCCTCCAGAGCGAAGTACCAGAGCAGGTTGAGGCGATGGTCGGGCTCGGCGTCGAGCTGCACTGTCACCCACTCGCAGAAGTCGGGCTCCCGGCACCAGTCCCACACCAAACCGCCCCAGGGATCGAGATCGATACCGTCCGTGTCCGCGCGATTGACCGCCTCGACATACCGCTCTCGAGCGTTGCCATTGTTCAAGCAGATCTGATGCGCCCAGTGATCCGCAACTGGAAAGCGCCCGATCCCCATCTCGGTCGCATCCGCCGGCCAATCCGCAGAGAACCTGGCCGGGAGACCGCGATCGATGGTGGTTATCACCGTCTCGATCACGTTGTCTTCAACCTGGAGAGTCGGGACAGCACTGCGCTCTGGCTCGTCAGTGAGCGACCAGTCCGGGCCACATCCAACCAGCATTAGAACGACGACCATGAGAACCCTACGGCTTAGAACTCGTATGCGATTCGGGTCTGGAAGGTGAAGAACTTCCCTTCGGGGTTCAGCCCGACGCCCTCCAGCGGGAGGCGGTCCGTGGCCTTTGCAAAGCCCGTCTCCAGGGACAGCAGCACGTGCTCGTGCCAGCGGTGCTTGATCGCAAAGTCCACTTCGTAGCCGAGCGTGCTGGCCTCTGGCTGTTGGCTGCTTGGTGTCGTACAGCCCTCGTCGTCGTCGGTGCAGGCGATGATCGCGCCGTCCGGCTTGTGCGGCCAGATGGAGAGATAGCCGCCGACTATCTCCCAGTTGTCCAGCGGGTAGACGTGAGCGGTCGGGAAGATGTACCGGCTGTTGTACACGCCTCCGTTGCTCCACAGTCCGTTCGCCGACTCGGTCCAGCGAACCTGGCTGACGCGGGAGAGGACCTCCTCGTACAGGAGCAGACCCACGTTGTGGTCGGGATTGAGGGGACGGCCCGTGAACTTGCGATCGGCGACCGCCTCGTCACCGCTGGCAAAACCGTGCTCGAAGAGGAGCTTCCAACCTGGCTGTTCGTAGCCCACGCGCGCGACGTAGCCCGCGATCCCCACGTCCTTGGTGAGGGGATCGCCCCTGCCGGCCTCGTTGGTGGATCCGGGAAGGGCGATGGCGCGAGACGTACCGGAGATGCTGATGCCCTCGAACTCGACGATGGTTCCGTGCACCTTGCTGGAGACGTAGGCGTCGACGATGAGAACGTTCGAGTCGGTCTCTTGCTGCTTGCGATGGACCGCCCAGACGCCAGCGGTCAGGTCACCGGTTCCGCCGAAGTAGCGCACTTTCTCGCCCTTGTAGACCAGCACATAGACCATCTCCCAGACATCGTCGTTCTGGTCGACCCACCAATCTGGCGGTCGGTTCTCAGGAGCGAAGGTGTCGTCGGTATAGCCGTGGTCATCGTCGGTCACTCCGTCGCCGTCCGGATCACAGCGCCGGTCGTATTCGGGATCGGTGCCCTGAAGGAGGCCCGGCGTGCACTGGAAGCCGTAGTACTGGATCAGCGGGTCTTCGACGAGGCGATCGACGGCGACAACCGCGAAGAGTGGCGTGCCAGAGTCAGGCTTTCCGGCGATCTTCTCGTAGATCGCCAGGGGCTTGGTCGCAAACAGCATGCGGTCGTTGGTGCTTGCGTAGTGGGCCTCACCGAAGGTGTTGCGGAAGCCGTCGCCGTCGTTGGCGAGCAGGCCCATGCCCCAGTGCGAAGGCTGGCGACCAATGCGGAGGAGCCCGACGGGTACCGCGATCTCCATCCAGGCGCGACTGACGTAGATCGGCGCGTGATCGAGGCCGTCGACATTGGTCTCCGACGGCTCTCCGGCGAAGAGCGCGGTGCTGGCGTTCGACTGGTTGTCGCCAAACATCACGTCGTCCAACGCGCGAACCTCGACAAAGGCCTTGGCGAGATCCTTGTAGTTGAAGGTCGGGCGCAGCTGAAGCCGCTGGCGCAGGAAGCGACCGTCGCCCAGATAGTCGCCATTGCCCTTGGTTTGCGAGGCGTACAGGTGGTTGAAGACGTGACCGCGGACGCGGTAGTTCCCCTCGAGGCCGAACTTGATCTCGTCCTTGGGGATGAGCTTGAGCTTGGTCTGCTGCAGCTGGGTGTTCAGATCCTCGATGGCCTTGGCCTGGGACTGGAGAAGCTCGGCCTGTTCCTCGATGGCGGCCTGGAGCGCAGCCATGTCATCGGTAGGCCCTGCCTCTTCGGCGGGCTCTGCCTCTTCGGACTCTGCCTCGTCGACAGGCTCCGCCTCGTCGCCAGCGTCCTCCGTGGCGCCTTCTTCTGGCGTCTCTTCGGCCTCTTCAGTCGGTTCTTCCTGCGCAAACGCCGGCCCGGCAGCCCACAGAGCCGCCAACAACACGATCCACTTCTTCAAGGGAGCCCCCATCATCGGCGGGCATACTACACCGGAGAAAGCCTAGAGCAGGCAGTCCTCGGGGAACTTCACGCCGTCACTGTAGCCAGCGAAGATGTTCGAGATGTTGATGCTGTCGGTCTCGGACAACAGCTCGGTGACGCCAAGGAGCTTGAGCTCGCCATCGACCAGCCCCCACATCTCGGCGGTGAGCAGCCCCGGAGGCACGTTTGCAGCGACCCACAGGCCGTCGGCGCTCGTCCACAGCTGGTCGCGATCGGGGAAGGAATCCGTGAAGTAGTTCACCGTCAGCGCCGGCGGGATGTTGCCGTCCTCGTCGTAGACGATGACCTGAACACCCTCGATCTTGCCGTCGTCGATGTCGCTGGGCATGCCGGAGTCGCGCGACACGTCGTAGGCGGTGCCGGCGATGATGGCGAGGTTCGGGTCCACGTTGACGCCGAGGATCGTCGGAATCAGCTTGTAGGTGACCGAGGAGACCGAGGTGAACAGGGCATCGTCGACCGAACCCGACGGGGGCGACGGATAGAAGTGGTGCGCCTTGTAGGTGACCTTGGTGAGATCGAGCACCGGGTCGGTCGTGACGCGGTAGGCCATCGCCTGACACGCCGGGGCGGTCGTCGCAACGGCTCCGTTCACGTCGCTGAGAAGTGTGACATCTGAAGAGGCGTCGACGACATCGTCGAACCAGAGGTCGACATCGGCGTCGGGCACCGCGGTGTCTTTCTCGAAGTCCTCGACGTTAGCCGAGATGGTGACATCGACCACCTTGGACTGGTCGACATCCTGGGTCAGCCACTCGGTGCTGTCGAAGTCGTCTCCAGGAGTGAAACCGGTGTAATCACCGTTGTTTTCGATGCCCTCTTTGTCGACGAAGATGAGCTCTTCGAACCGAGAGACGGAGTCGTCGTCGTCGTCATCACCATTGTTGTTGTTGTTGCCACCGCCGCTGCAGGCAGTGAGCATCAGCACCAAGGGGAACAAATGTAGTGTCCGCATCGCCGTCTCCTCTAGAGTTCCGCCTTCTAGTCAGGCGAGTCCATCGGTGTCAAGATACCGCAATCGCGGAGGTAAGTCGTGATCTTGATGCTCACGCTGATGGCGTGTTTGACTGACGACTGGACGGAGCCAAAAGAAGCTGCACCCGTCATTCCCGGCGAGCCGGTGGTAGGAGCGGCCGAGGGCCTGCTCAAGCTCCCAATGGGTACGCCCCTCTCCGGGTTCACCGCGCGATGCTCGTGTCTGGGAAACCAGAGCAAGCAAGATCTGCGCGAATCACCGTATTTGACGGCCTTCACACCAAGCACCGGTGTGCAGACCTTCCCCGGGATCAAGGTCATCTGGCTCGAGAACGGCGACGACTACCTGGTCATCACCAAGACCGACAACATCTACTCCTTCGATGGGCTCGTCGAGGACCTCGAAAAGAAGATCGGCGAGGCCACCGGACTGGATCTGGATGGGCGGGTCGTGCACACCACCAACCACAGCCACAGTTCGTTCGGAACCTATAGCGATCAGATCACTTTCTACCTGGGATCCGACAAGTTCAACCGCGAGAACTTCGAGCGCATGTCCCTGCAGATCACCGACGTCGCCGTCGCAGCCTACGAGAGCCGGGTGCCCGCGAAGATCGGAGTTTCGTGGACTCGGGACTGGGATCCCGACAACGCCGTCTACAGCGATCGGCGCGGGGAGAACGACGAGCTTCGCCCGTGGGGAGACGACTCTCCGGACTGGGCCGGCGGCAAGGACCCGTGGCTGGGCATCATGCGCTTCGACACCGTCGACGACGAGCCCATTGCCATGCTCATGAACTGGGGCATGCACGGGATCATCCTCGGCGAAGACAGCCCACTGGTGTCCACCGACAGCGGCGGCCACGTCGAGACCGTGGTGCAAGAGGCCTTCGACGACGAGGTCGTGGTCATGTTCACCCAGGGATCGGGCGGCGATCAGTCTCCACGGGGCAGCGACGATGGCTACGCTCGAATGGAGACCATCGGCCACAACGCGGTCGGCCCCATCATGGACGCCTGGGCCAACACGGTCACAGGGGGCGGCGAGATCAGCATGACGACGGCGTCTCGCTCGATCCCCAAACATCACTCCCAGATCAACGTCACCCGAGACGGAGAAGTGGACTGGTACTACCGCCCCTATGAAGAGGACTACCGAGCTGACGGAGAAGTCTACGACGAAAACGGAGAGATCATCTCCCCAATCGACGAGTTCAATGCTCAATACGGTGGGATCTTCTGTGGATCTGGCGATCTCGGTCTGCCGATTGGACAGCTCGAGACCAGCGCGCTTCCGTACTCGAATTGCCTGAACGTCTCGCTGATGTCGAACCTGATCTGGGTGTTCTTCGAACTGGACGACAACGAGGACGGCGAGCTCGATCCCGACGAGATGCCGCTGCCGCTGCCCGAGTCCCTGAAGGCCAAGACCACCGCCTCGCGCTTTGGACCGGTCCCGACGATGACCCGAGGCGGCGAGCAGGTCGATCAGGACGTGTTCGTCGGGTTCTTCCCGGGAGAGGCGACCTCGCTCTACACCCACCAATGGCAGCGCCGAGTGGAAGCCGAGCTCGGCTACTCCGATGCCTGGATGATCAGCTACAGCCAGGACCACGAAGGATACCTGCTGATTCCAGAGGACTGGTTGGTAGGCGGCTATGAACCTGATATTTCGCTGTGGGGGCCACTCGAGGGCGAGCACGTCATGGAGGGTGTGCTGGAGATGTCCACCGAGGTCCTCTCCACTGGACTGCACACCGACCCAGATCCCACCGGCTACTTCCAGCCCACAGTCTATCGGGACAAGCCGCTCCCGGAGTTCCAGCCCGATCTGACGCCAGAAGCCGGGACCAAGCTGACCGAAAACCCAGATCCCGAGGGAGATCCCGAGGTCTGGAAGTACCTGATCCCCGAGGAGATCGGCGAGTTCGCGGATCTCGTCATCCCCGCCGAGGTTCGGAGGGGCCAGGGAGTGGTGCAGCTCGGCTGGATCGGCGGAGATCCGGGAATCGACAACCCCGAGGTCACTGTCGAGCGCCTGGATGGCGGAACGTGGACAGCGCTCACGACGGGCACTGGCCGCCGGATCACCGAGGGTTCGATGGACATCCTGTTGTCCTACACGCCCCACCCCTACCGACCCCATGAGGAGCTCCAGACCCACTACTGGTGGGCCGCCTGGCAAGCGGTCGCGCACGTCGACGATCGCTTGGGGCTGCCGTTGGGGACCTACAGGCTTCGCGTGGCGGGTACCAGCTACATCGGCGGAAACACCACCTGGCCATGGGATGGCGAGAGCTACGAGGTGCTCAGCGACGAGTTCGAGGTCGTGCCCGGCGCCCTGACACTGGCAGCGGACAATGGCGGTATCTGGGTCAGTCTTCCCGGCCCGGCTGACGGCTACCGGCTGATCGAGATGGGCGGCAACTACCGAGGTGACAACCCGATTGTGGGGCCGGTCACCGTGACCATCGAGACTCCGACCGAGACCCTGAGCTTCCCGGATATGCCGATCACCCGTGTGGAAGCAGGCCGCTCCTTCGTGGAGATCGCGCTGCCGGGCGACGAGACATTGGTCACTATCGAAGACGCCTACGGCAACCTGGGATCCTTCTGAGTGGCTGACCGCTTCATCGCCGTCTCGGGCAACATTGGGGTCGGAAAGACCACGCTCGTGGAGTATCTGGGCAATCGCTACGCCCTAGTCCCAATCTACGAACCCTTTGGGGAAAACCCCTATCTCGACGACTTCTACGCCGACATGAAGCAGTGGGCTTTCCACTCCCAGATGTGGTTCCTCTCCAAGAAGTTCCGCATCCATCAGGAGCTCGGACGGACGCCGGGCGTCTTCCTGCAAGATCGCACGATCTACGAAGATGCCGAGATCTTCGCGACCTATCTGCACCGCTCCCGGCGCATGAACAAGCGGGACTTCGAAACCTATCTCGAAGCGTATGAGGCGATGAAAGGCAGCCTCCAGCCTCCGGATTTGATGATCTACCTCCGCTGCAGTGTGCGCTCGATTCGCAGGCGGATCCGAAACCGAGGGAGGGCGAGCGAGCAGGACATCCCAGCTAGCTACCTGCGCAAGCTGAACCAGCTCTACGAGGACTGGATCGAGCGATATGACGATTCGCCAAAGCTGATCTGGGACACGGAACGGATGGACTACTTGTCCGATCTCGTGCATCGCATAGAATTCCACAGAGCGATTGAGCCGTTTCTCTGAGAGAAATGGCACCTGACAAGACCTTTCCTTGACGCGCCGACTCCCCCGCTCTTAAGTTCGGCGCGCCCCTATCGCCCGGGAATGCGCCCATGAAGGTTGTCTGCGACAATTGTCGAGCTGTCTACAAGGTACCGGACTCAAAGCTCGTAAAGCCAGTAAACAAGGCCACTTGTCGTCAGTGCGGCCACCGTATGCTCATCCCCAAGCCCAAGCCGGGTGCGGATCCAGATGAGCGAACCCTGGTGACGGCGGTACCGCCGACGCCCGCGGGGGTGGTGCGCCGAGACGAACACGATCCGCCTACAACACCCATCGAAGATGAGCCCGAGGCCACCAACCCGGCCGTCCAGAGCGGCGCCACCGTGCGCCCGAAGTGGGACAACGCCGTCGACGAGGTCCAGGTCTTCCCCGGCACGCCACTGCCAGCGCGCCAGAGAGCCGGCGACACCCTGCCGTCACCGGCCGCCATCGATACGGTGGCCTCCGCGCCCCCCGAGCCCGCCAAGAGCAGCGCTTCGCCTGCTCAGCCGCGCCGAACGCCGGCCCCGGCACCCCAGGCCCAGTATTTCCCGCCGTCCTATGACCCGGCAGGAGATCTGACGTGGGCGATTCTCGCCACCATGGCCGCCCTGTTCGGCGCTTTCCTCCTGCCGTTCGTGTATCTGTCCGACAATCAGGTCATAACCGCAGCGGTGATGTGGATGGGCCTCGCCCTCGCCAGCGGTGGCGGTATCGTCACGCTGCTGATCCTCGTCACCGGACACCGCGGACGCCAGAAGGCGTTCACGTTCCTCTCCATCCTGGTTGGCAGCATCCTCGGCTTTTTGTTCGCGGTGATCGTCACCCCCAGCCTGCTCCTCACCCAGGCGGTGCTGGCACAAGAGATCTCGTTTGCCTCGCCCGCCGCACTGGAGGTCGAGGCGGTGGTACCCGCGACCGGTGACGACGACGACGCCCTGGCCGCGCTCAACGAAGGCGACGGTGAAGAAGGCGCCGACGGCGAAGAGGGCGCTGACGGCGAAGAAGGCGCTGACGGCGAAGAAGGCGCTGACGGCGAAGAAGGCGCTGACGGCGAAGAGGGCGCTGACGGCGAAGAGGGCGACGATGACGATGCCGTGGCCGACGCCGGAGACGACGACGACGCAGGCGCATCGGCCGCTCCGACCCCGTCTCCACGACCGTCTCCGCGACCGTCTCCGCGACCAACTCCTGCGCCTACCCCGCCGCCAGCCCCGGCACCCACGCCTCCGGCACCCGCACCGGCTGCCTCGGCGGGCATGACCCAGGTCCCGATGGAGGTCATCCAGGCTCTGATGTCGAACAATATCGGCGTTAAAAAGTGCTTTGTACCGCTCTATCGGGCTGGCCAGCTGCCGCCTCGGGTCGACGTGAAGTTCACGCTGCAGCCCAGCGGTCGCGCCGGTCCCGCCACGGTCCAGCAAGCCCAGCACAGTGGAAGCCCTCTCGAGGTCTGCCTGTCCACGGCCGTGCAGGCTATCGAGTTCCCACCGTCCTCGGGCCCGGCCCGGTCGTACACGTACCCGTTCATTCTGCAGTAGCGGCCCTGCCGCGTTAACCGCGGCGCCATGGACTTCCGCAACATCGCTATCATCGCCCACGTCGACCACGGCAAGACTACGCTCGTCGACGGGATCCTCCGCCAATGCCACGCTTTCCAGGATCATGAGCGTGTCGTAGAGCGCGTCATGGACTCCATGGACCTCGAGCGCGAGCGCGGCATCACGATCGCCTCAAAGAACACGGCCGTGACCTACAACGGCACCCGCATCAACATCGTCGACACCCCCGGTCATGCCGATTTCGGTGGAGAGGTCGAGCGCGTCTTGATGATGGTCGAGACCGCTGTGCTGCTCGTCGATGCCTCGGAGGGTCCTCTTCCGCAGACCCGCTTCGTGCTGCGCAAAGCAATGGAGGCCGGTCTCACCCTGATGGTGTGTGTGAACAAGATCGACCGCTCCGACGCCCGCGCCGAAGAGGTCCTCCAGGAGATCTATGACCTCTTCATCGATCTCGACGCCGATGAAGAGCAGCTCGACTTCCCAGTGCTCTACGCGATCGCCCGCGACGGCATCGCCTACAACGAGCTGGGTGACGACTCCACCGACCTGCGACCGCTCCTGGACGCGATCCTCGAGCACGCCCCGCCGCCGCCGGCACCGGAGTCGGCAGACACGCCGCCCCAGCTCCTGGTCACCAGCCTCGACTACGATCCCTACGTCGGCCGTCTGGCCCTGGGCCGCCTGTTCGGCGGCAACCTGAAGCGCAACACCCAGGCCGTCTGGTTCGGCGAAGAAGGCCGAAAGAACGTCAAGCTCCAGCTGCTCTACAACTGGAGTGGCTTGCGTCGAAGCGAGGTCTTGGAGGCCGAGGCGGGCGACATCATCGCCATCGCAGGAATCGACGGAATCACAGTCGGTGACACCATCTCCGTGGGAGAGAACGCCGCCGCCCTACCCCGCCTCACCATCGACGAGCCGACCATCGGCATGAACATCACCATCAACACCGGTCCGCTGGCCGGTCGCGAAGGCAAGTTCCTCACCTCCCGTCAGATCCGCGAGCGCCTGGAGCGCGAGCTCCTCCACAACGTCAGCCTCAAGCTCGAGATGCTCGATACCGTAGAGTCTTTCCGGATCTTCGGGCGTGGGGAGCTCCAGCTGGCCATCCTCATCGAGCAGATGCGCCGCGAGGGTTTTGAACTGTGCGCCGGCCGTCCAGAGGTCGTCTTCAAAGAGGTCAACGGCAAGCGTCACGAGCCATACGAAGAGCTCACGCTCGATGTGCCCGACACCAGCGTCGGCCCCACCACCCAGATGATGGCGGCCCGCCGCGGAAAAATGGTCGATCTCGTGCAGGACGGCAGCGGTCGGGCGCGCATGGTCTATCGCGTGCCGACCCGCGGGCTCATCGGCTTCCGGAACCAGCTACTCACCGAGACCCGTGGCGAGGGGGTCATCAACACGCTCTTCGACGGCTGGGATGAGTACGCAGGCCCGATTCAGCGGCGTATGAACGGCTCGATCGTCTCCGACCGCACTGGAACAACCACGGCCTATGCGCTCTACCATCTCCAGCCGCGGGGAACGCTCTTTGTCGGCGCCCAAGCTTCGGTCTACGAGGGCATGGTGCTGGGCGAGCACGCCAAAGAGAACGACCTGAACGTGAACGGCGTGAAGGGCAAGCAGCTCACCAACATCCGCTCCTCGGGTGCCGACGAGAAGACAGTGCTCACCACGCCCCGCCAGATCACCCTCGAGAGCGCGCTGGAGTGGATTGACGAGGACGAGTGGGTCGAGATCACCCCGACGATGATCCGCATCCGCAAGAAGATCCTGAAGGCCAACCAGCGCACCATCATCCGGCGCGCCCCGTAAGCGCCTCTGCACAGTGAACGACCGCGGATGAGCCGCCACTCTCAGGGTGATGTTCGGTCTGAAGTACGAGGCGAAGTGGACGGTGGACGGGGTGACGCTCTGGCTGCCCGCCGCGCCGGGGATCGACAGCGCACCACTCTGATCCCGGAGAGCACCGCCGCTACCTGAAGGCCAAGACCGCAGCCGAGGCCGCCATCGAGCCGATACTGCCCTAGAAGGCGTAGCGAGCGCGGGTGTAGACAAACGAGCCGCCGGCCTCCGGAGAGCCGAACTTCGTGTAGTCCTTGCCGAGATTGAAGAGCGCGCCGGTCATCAGCTCCAGCCCATTACCAAAGTTGTAGGCCACCTCTGGATAGATCACCGCCGAAAAGCCCTCCTTGCTGAAGGCGCTGTGTTTGGTGCGGACCCGCCGCTCCTGTCTCTCGACGTAGTGCTCTTCCTGGATGCCCGTGAGGTCGACGATGGTGAACAGTCGAAAACGGCCGCTGTTCGACGCAAAGTTGTAGTCGGCGCCCAGGACCGCGAGATCGCTCTGGCGGGCGCGCAAAATCTCCCAGGCGCAGGTCTCGCCGTCCTGCTCGAAGGCACAGAGGCTCGTGCCCGCATCGTCGGTATCGACGCCTCCGTCGCGGACGACAAACCCCTCCTGAAGCAGGTTGTCCCCGGCACCGAGCTCATCGAACATGCCGTGCACCCACTGGGCGTTGATGTACAGGTGGCTGCCGATGGTGTAGTCGAGGCCCGCCACCCACTTGGGATAGGGCTTCTTCTCCAGGATCACGGGTTTCTTTCCGCCCTTTAGCTGGTAGTCGTACTCGCCCTCGGGCTGGGTGTAGAAGCCGCCGAGGAACACGATCTCGTCGTTGGTCAGCGTCATGCGCTTCTCTTCGGGGAAGACCATGGCGGCCTCGACCCGGTAGCCAAAGAGCACAACCGGGATCTCGCCGGCGACGTTGATGCCGGCCACCTGGACGCGCGGATACTCGAGCACGGTCTGGTTCAGGAGCAGGCCGTCGACACACTGATCCCCGTTGGCGCGACAGATCTCCTCGACCAGCTGCACCGTGTGAGTCGACCCCGAAACCGGGACGTCCGCGAAACCCCTGTAGTAGCTGAAGGCAAAGTCCTGCTGGCCAACCCAGCCACCGGCACGGAAGCCGAACTGCATGTTATCCACGGTTGGAGCCGGATAGTTCGGGGCAACAGTCTCCACGACCACCGGGTATCCATAGCCCGCTCCGGCCTCGCGCTCGGCATGCACCCTCCAACGCAGGTCGTCATCGACGAAGGGCAAGCGCTCGACCATGCTCATGCCAAGGGGCGCAGACCTCGGGATCAAGCCGGGTTTGAACACCGGGATCAACACGCCCGTCAGGGTCCAGCTGCCGACGGTGTAGTCGAGACGCCCCATGATGTTCGCCATCTGGTCGCCAAACAGGAGCACGTCTTCGACATCGTTCGGATTGAAGGTGTTGGTCGGGTTGAACTGGTCGCCCACCCCGAACTGGACCAGCTGCTGGCCCACGCGAAGATCGAGGTTCTTCGTAAATAGATCCCGACCCTCGAAGTACATCGCGTGGGTCTCGATCCGCATTGGCTCCAGGTTCTGGCGCTGGGTCAGGCCCTCCAGATCGTCCACGGGTAGCGGATACCCAGTGAGCACGAAGTCGGCATCGGCGACCCCGCGAAAATTCCCGGACCTGGCGGTGATCTTGGCCTTGAACAGGTTCTGACTGCGGACAATCTGGGGCAGCGGCTCCACCGGCGCGTAGTACGGACCCGGATCGTCTTTGCCCATCAGGACCCGAAAGCGCAGGTCTGACTGGACGAGTCCTCCGAAGTCGACCTCTGGGGATTCGGCGGCGGCGGGGGCTGCGAGAACCGCAACCAAGAGGGCGGGGATCACGATCTACTCGCCCCGCTGGAGGTTTCTCGTCGTGAACACATCGTCGGACAGGCCGGTGTTGAGCTTCCAGTCCTGGCGACGCAGCTCGCTCCAGGCGCCGCGGGTGTGGTCTTCCATGCGCATCACACTGGCGAGGCACACGTTGTCCCGGCACTCGTAGCCCGAGCGGGTCTCGGTCTTCACGTTCTCGCCCGCAGCGTTGAAGTACTTGAGCTCCAGCGGATGCAACATTTCGGTGTCCAGGGTGACGATGGCCTTGGCATACGGCGCGTCGGAATCCGGTTTTGCGGTGAGATTCAGCTCGGCCTTGCCGTCCCCCTCGGACACCAACTCCGCGGTGTAGACATCTGCAAAAGAGGAGTTCATATCTGCCTGAGAGAAGGACGTGCCCATGAAGCCCTGCTTGGTGACATGGCTCGCGATGCGCCGCATCTTCTGGTACTGGGGCAGGTAGATGTACATCTGGTTGCGGGCCAGGACGAGGATCCGGGTGCCCTTGAGATCCGCCGGCTCCGAGAACGAGGTCAGGGTCTTGGTCTTCTTGACCTGCGACACAAAGAGCATGTTCTCGGGCTGCTTTGCGCCGGGTTTCTGGTTCACGATCTGCCAGGTGATCGTCTGGTCATCGGCGCGGTTCATCGCCTCGTCGGCGGCCACCAGGAGGCTCGCGGCATCTGCGGCCAGGGCGGGGGTCGCCGAAAGTAGCGCGAAGGCGATCAGCCAGGTCCTCATCATGTCTCCGGGGAACATTTGAAGCGGTGCACCGCACCATAGGCGACGTTGTGGAAAAGCGCACACCCATCCATGGAGCCCAGCTAGCTCGTGCGCCCAAAGTTCGAGCGCCGCGCCAGCACCGGTATCGCCACGAAGGTCGCCACAGCCGCGACGAGCATGGCCACAGCCGTCAACCCACCGACGTTCTGGAGGGGCTTGGCATCCCCGAGCGTCAGCACGTAGAAGCCCGCCGCCACCATGAGCGCATTCGTCCAGATGGCGGGTGCGGTGTCGTCGATCCCGCGTTCCAGGGCCTCCAGAGGAGTCGCGCCCTTCCACGCGGCCATCAGATGCACCGCGTAGTCGACGCCCGCACCGATGATGATGCTGCCGAGCATCGAGGTGCCGATGTCGAGATGCACGCCCATCCAGCCCATGCCGCCATACACCACGAGCAGCGTGAGACCAGTGGGAACCGAGGCGAGCAACCCGGAGAATGGCGATCGGAACATCAGGGTCATGATCACAAAGACCATGCCGAGCGCCATGGCCAGGCTGTTGAACTGGTTCCGGGTCACGCTCTCGGACATGCCGGCGTACATCACCGGCAGCCCGCTCACTTCGATCCCTAGAGGCAGGGCGTCCGCGGAGGTGTCGGAAGCGAGCACGGTTGGCGCGTCCAGATCGACAAAAACGACCCCCAACCCCGTCAAGTAGCGCTCTCCAGCTTCGCCCACAGGAACGGCGAGGCCCAGGTTCTCGACGAGATGCTCCGCCCGATAGCGCGCCTTCTGCCTCCGCTTGATCGACTCCAGAGGCATCTCCGAGGACATGACGATGTCGTCAACCGTCAGCTGCAGCGCCTCGGAATCGGCGTCGGGGAACAGCGGCGCCAGCACCTCGAGGAGAGAAACGTCCTCCGCGCCGGGGAGCAGGGCTCGGGCGGCCGCGAGGCCTTGCTCCCGACCCAGATCGACAAAACACTCCTCCGACACCAAGAACTTCACGAGCGCGGCCCGGAGCCGGGAGATCGGAACCTCACCCACGTCGGCGTCGAGCTTCCGGAGCAACACGTCTCCGGGGACGTCGAGAGCCACGCCGTGAGTGTCGGAGAGCGCACGGATCCTGGCTACCGCCATGTCATGGAGACGGGCTCGGCCATCGGCACTGGGTACGGCTCGATAGGTTGCCGGTCGCTTATCGACGATCTCGTGCACGGCTTGCAGAACACCGTCCAGCGCATCCGCGGAATTCGAGCCGATCTTGATGTGCATGAGGGCGGCGGTCCGGTCCTCGGTGACAAGCTGGCCCACCGAGGGACGTCCGGCGAGGAAACCGTATAATACGCCGACCTGGTTGGTCCGATCCGGCACGCGGCGGATCCCATCCATGGCGTCGTTGATCAAGGCCACGACCGCCGGAATGTGGTTCACCGAGCTGACATTGTCGATAACGGACATCTCGTCGGCCATGAACTGGATCTCCCGCAGGACGGCGGGATCGTTCATGTCGGCGCTCACCTCGACCTGGAGGAACTGGCTGCCGCCGAAGTGCTCGTCGAGGAAGTGCTGGGCCTGATCTGGAGGGCTCCCGGGCGCAAAGAAGGTGCTCTGATCCATGCGGTTGTCGACCTGGCCCACAAAAACCGCGCCGACCAGGGCGACCAGGACCAGCAGGCCGCCAAAGACCAGGCGCTTCCTGCGTGCGAAGGCCGTGGCGTCCATCATGTACTGGCGAAATGGGGTGGTTCCCTGCTCCCACCCGTCGAGCCTGCTGAGGCGGATGACAGCCGGAACAAAAGTCACGGAGAGCACGAGCGTGGTGAAGATGCCCAGGGCGGTGAAGGTGCCGAAGGTCCGCATCGGCTTGATGTCCATCATCACAAAGGACATCAGTCCCGCGACCGTCGTGAGTCCCGCGGCGATGACGGTCGGACCGGTCTCGATCACCGTCCTCCGGAGCGCCTCATCCTTGTCTCCTGACTCGCCAACATTAGCGTAATACCTCGACAACATGTGGATGGAGTAGGCGCTGCCGACCGCAAACAGGATCACGGGCATCGCCGACAGGACGATGTTGAAGGAGACCCCGAGACCCGCCATCGCCGCTCGCGACACCACGATTCCCATCGCTGTCGTCACCAGCGCCAACACCGATCCCGCTATGTCGCGGAAAGACAGGAGGATGATGAGAATGATGGCCGCAACCGCCCATGGCGTGAGCCGCGCCATGTCGGCCTGGGTGGTGTTGTAGATGTAGGTCGAGATGTACGGCGCGCCGCCCCAGTACAGCTGGCTGTCCGGGAAACCCGCCACCACGATGTCGCGAACGGTGTCGGCGAGGATCCGGGGCTCGGCACCCTGGGCAACGAACACGTAGATCAGCGCGCCTTTGCCGTTGGCGGCCACCATGCTGCCGACCACCTGATCTCGAGACATCACCTTTGCCCGCAGCTCTTGTCGCTCGGCGTCCGTTGCGGGGATGTGATCGACGAGCAGATCGGTGACCACGCCGCCCATCGGATCGACCGTGAAGTCGTCGACGTTGGCCAGCGACAGCACGTGGTTTACGCCCTTGGTGTCGCCAATCCGGTCGGTGACATCGCGCAGCCGAGTCAGAAAGGCGGGGGCCAACACGTCTTCTGTCGCGACTCCAACCAGGGCCACATCCAGGGATCCAAACCGCTTGTTGATCCCATAGAAGGTCTCGATTTCCTCGTTTCCCTCTGGGAGGAAGGCGAGTAGATCGTCGTCCTGCTCGACCTGACCCGCCAGCAGCAGGCTCACCAGCGCGAGCAGTGTGGTGGCGACGATCACCGCCCACGCGCCGCCCTTGCTGGAGACCACTCGCTGTATGAGGGTCGCGACCCAGATCATTGCGCAGTGCCCCCCAGCGGAATCGACGGTGGCTGGCCGACCTGACCCCGCCACCGCAGCCAGTGATCGGCCAGAACGAGGCACATCATCGCCTCCACGATCGGCACTGCGCGCGGCAGAACACAGGGATCGTGCCTGCCACGGGACTTCAGGGTCGCAGTCGCTCCGTCACTGCCCACGGTCTGTTGCTCGCGGAACACGGTCGCGACGGGCTTGAAGGCCACCGAGATCTGGATGGGCATGCCGTTGCTGATGCCGCCCTGGATCCCGCCACTGCGGTTGGTCTGCGTCGCGATTCCACCTTGGGAGGGTACAAATAGGTCGTTGTGCGCGATGCCGGTGAGGGACGTCCCGCCGTAGCCGCTTCCACACTCGAAACCCTTGGCCGCAGGCAGCGAGATCATCGCCTTGGCGAGATCGGCGTCCAGCTTGTCGAAGACCGGCTCACCCAGACCGGCCGGTACACCGCGAGCAACACAGCGAATCACGCCGCCGATCGTGTCCCCAGCCGCGCGGATCTCGCGGATCTTGGCCTCCATCGCTGCGGCGGCGGCCTCATCGGGACAACGCACGATATTGGCGTCCACAAGGCCATGATCGACGGTCTCCGAGTCGACCTCCGAGCCGATCTCACCCACTCTATCCACCCAGGCCACCACCTCTACCGAGCCCAGGGACTGCAAGACCTGACGAGCCACCGCTCCGGCTGCCACTCGCGCCGCAGTCTCCCGGGCCGAAGCCCTTCCCCCGCCGGCCCATGCCCGGATCCCGTACTTGGCGTCGTAGGTGAAGTCGGCGTGAGAAGGCCGATACAGATCCTTGTTCTGTGCGTAGTCCGCCGGGTTTGCGTCCTTGTTCGCGATGATCATCGCCAGGGAAGTTCCCAGCGTCCGACCCTCGAAAACACCACTGAGGACCTCGACCTGGTCGGTCTCCGCGCGCTGGGAAGTGAGGGCGGACTGCCCAGGACGGCGGCGGTCGAGCTCGGCCTGAACCGCATCGAGATCAAGGGAAAGCCCAGGAGGACAGCCGTCGACCACGACGCCGAGCGCACCCCCATGGCTCTCTCCGAAGGTCGATACACGAAAGGCGACGCCGCGCTGACTGCTCACACCGGCCCCCAGGGTCCATCAGGACGCAGGCACGCCTCCTAACCCCGAGATAAACGCGCTGGGTGAAAGACGCGCTTATCGTGAGCCTTCTGTCGGTGGCACCGCGCAAGACCGGCGCGCGGTCGATGGGGTGGTTTGCCCGCACCGGAGCGAGCGCTCTGGTCACCCGAGCCTTCGTCGCAGCGTACGGCGTGGACCTCGAGGAGGCGACCGGGGATCTGGCGGATTACCCCACCTTGGAAGCGCTCTTTACACGAGCACTGAAGCCCGGTGTGCGCCCTGTCGACGCCGATCCGAGCGCGTTGGTGTCCCCCGTAGATGGTCGGGTTGCGGTCGTCGGCACCACGACAGACGGGCGGATCGACGTAGCGCCCGGCCGTGCCCTCGACGTCGCCGAGCTGGTCGGGGACGTCCTCGACGGAGAGCAGGATATCGCGGTGCTCTATCTCTCACCGCGTGACTATCACCGCGTGCACGTCCCCCTCGAGGGCGAAGCCAAGCGCTGGAGCTACGTGCCTGGCACCCTCTGGCCTGTGTTCCCCGCCGCAGTTCGCCGGGTCGAGAACCTCTTCAGCCGCAACGAGCGTGTGGTGGTCAACACCGAGACCAGCGCCGGCCCCCTCGACGTGGTGCTCGTTGGCGCCTTCGGCGTGGGCCGGATCACGCTGGAGATCTGCGATGTCATCACCAACTCCGGCGGCCAAGCCACCACAGAGGACATCGCCGCCCCACTCGATCGCGGCGCTTTGCTCGGCACTTTCCACCTGGGATCGACGGTCGTGCTCTGCGCCCCGGCTGGAACCTGGAGATGGTGCGTGAAGCCCGGTGACCCCGTCCGCTACGGTGTCGCCATCGGGAAGCGGGCATGATCGGCGAGATCATAGAGGGAAAATACACGGTCGAGGCTCTCCTTGGAGAAGGGGGAATGGCCGCTGTGTACCGCGTGAAGCACAACACCCTGGGCACCACGCACGCGCTCAAGATCCTCACGCTGACTCGAAAATCGATTCGCGAGCGCCTGCTCACAGAGGGGATCGTGCAGGCCAGCCTCGACCATGAAAACGCGGTTGCGGTCCGAGATGTGCTCGATGTCGACGGCGCCCCGGCGCTGCTGATGGAGTATGTCGACGGTCCGGACCTCGAGGACTGGATCGCCGCTGCCGACCACTCTGTGGCCGAGGCAGAACAGGTCTTCCGCGGAATCGTCGCCGCCGTGGGGGCCGCTCACAAAAAGGGCCTCATTCATCGGGATCTGAAGCCCGCCAACGTGCTCATGGCCCGACGTGGATCGACCTGGATCCCCAAGGTCTGCGACTTCGGCATCGCCAAGCTGGCCGATGAGGACTCCGGCCAGACGAGTGGGTCCACGCGAACCGGCGTCGCGATGGGCACCCCAGCCTACATGGCGCCAGAACAGATCCGAGACGCGAAGAACGTCGACCACCGCGCCGACATCTTCAGCCTCGGCTGCATCCTCTACCAGCTCACCACCGGGTTCCAACCCTTCGTGGGCGCCGACATCGTCGACCTGTACAACGCGATCACCAAGGGCGTGTATCGTCCGCCACTGGAGCGCGTGCCCACCCTGCCCAAGCGGATCGTAGACACCATCGGCGCCTGCCTGGAGGTCGACCGCGAGCGCCGACCCGCCGACTGCGCCGCGATCCTGAAGGCGCTGGATGGCGAGACCCTTGGCGACCCTCCTCCTCCACCGAGCTTCAAGGCCCCGCCAAGACCGAAGCCGCGGAAGCCCATTGCCGCCATCGGCCTCATCGCCGTGCTCTTGCTGGGGGCAATGGCTGTCGGAGGGATCGGCGTGTTCGCCGCCGTGGTTGCGCTACCGGTCGTCACCTTCTCCGGCCCCTGCGGAGGGATCCCAGGCCAGACCATCGGCTACGCAAAGGCAAGCGCCATATTCCTGAAAAGAGCAGGACAGACCTGGACACTTCCCCGCACCACCTCAGTCGTGAACGACTATCCAAACGAAGACAACGGGTTCAAGGCCGGCGAAACCGTTATTTGTTCGTTGCCGGGCGGGACAAGAGTGGAGATCCGACAGGATCCCATCAAACACCGCGGGACATGGATCGCCATCGAGGCCGACGCCATCGAGGTTCCCGAGCCGGATGAACCTGACGAACCCGAAGAGGAATGACCCTCGAACAGCGAAGCTTGGAAGGCCTGGACTGGCCATTTCTGCTGGATGCGTTCGCGAGCTGCGCGCGCACGCAGACCGGTGCGCGCCGAGTTCACAGCCTCGAACCCATGCAATCCGCCGCCGACGTGGTCGAGGCCTACGACGCTGTCGACGAGTTCGCCGCCTTGGAGGCCGACGGGACCGAGATCCCCGTTGCTGGCGTCTCCGATGTGTCTGCGGATGTGCGACGCGCCGCCATTGGCCAGGTCCTCGACGACGAAGCGCTGCGACGGGCAGCGACCAGCCTCAAGGCCCTCGCCGACCTGCACCGCGTCCTCACCAAGCGCGGTGACGAGGCCCCCACCCTGGCGGGAATGGCCGCCGGCATCGAGGTAGATCCGCAGATCGCAGCAACCTTGGGCGCCGCCTACACGCCTGAGGGCCAGCTGTCGTCGAAGCGCCATCCACAGCTCAAGGAACTCCGCAAACGCATCTCCTCGCTGCACGACGAGATCCGCTCGACGCTGGATGCGCTGGTAAATGGCGACACCCTCGCCGACCTGCTCCAAGATCGATTCTGGACCCAGCGAGACAACCGCTACGTGCTGCCCATCAAGGTGCACGCCAAGCGTTGGGACCTCGGAATCGTGCATGGAACCTCCGGATCTGGCCAGACGGCGTTCATCGAGCCCCACGGAATCATCGACCTCAACAACAGGCTGCGCCTCGTCGAGGGAGAGCTGACCGCCGCTGAATACAAGATCCGCGCCGAGCTCTCAAGCCTGATCGGCAGTGTCGGGGATGCGGTTCAGATCGGCCTCGAGATCGCCGTGGAGCTCGATCTGGTCTCGGCCCGAGTTGGGCTCGCCCGGATCCTCGCCGCAACTCGCCCAAAGGTGCGCTGCGAAGGTGTCATCCTCGTCGAGCAAGCGCGTCACCCGGTCCTTACCCTGCGCAACGTCGAAGTCATCGCCAACGATCTCGCCCTCACGTCGGGGCAGCCGACCCTGGTGATCTCCGGGCCCAACGCGGGCGGAAAGACCGTTGCCATGAAGACGATCGGCCTGTGCGCCCTGCTCGTGCAGCACGGATGTTTTGTGCCCGCCAACGAGGGGTCCCGAGTCGATCTTTTCGGAACCATCCGCGCAGCGATCGGAGACCAGCAGACGGTGGAGCGCGATCTATCAAGCTTCTCCGCACACTGTGAGACGCTGTCCGCCATGCTCGACGACGCCGGACCCGAGCACCTCATCCTGCTGGACGAGCTCGCCAACGGCACCGACCCAGCCCAGGGAGCGGCGCTGGCCCAAGCCGTCGTCGAGGCCTTGCAGACCACCGGCGCCCGGGTCGTCGTCACCACCCACTTCGCCCGCCTCAAAGCCATGGCAGCGTCGACCGAGGACATCGGCATCGCGGCGGTCCAATACGCGGAGGGGCAGCCAACATACCGTGTTCTTCCCGGCGTTACCGGCGAGAGCCACGCCCTCTCCATCGCCGAGAAGATGGGGATCGGCGCCCAAGTCCTCACCCGATCTGTGGAGCTCATGGAGGGAGAGGCCGGGCTGTCTCGAACCCTGGAGGCCCTGGAGGCCGAACATCAACGCGCCGTGGCCGCAGCCGATCGAGCCGAGGCGCTCGAGGAGCAGGTCCGCGAGCGAGAACGGACATTAGCGGCCGAAGAAGACAAGATCAGCTCCCGCAGCGCCGAGCTCGAGGAGGAGGGCGCCAGGGCCTTCCTGCAGCGCCTGAGAAAGGCGGAGCGCGCCGTCGGTGCCGTCGTCGCCGACCTGCAGCGCGCCCCCGATCACAAGCGCGCCAACGCCGCCCGCGCCACCCTGGGCGCCCTACGCGGCATCATTCCGGAAGACCCGGTCTCCAGCTCCGAGGACCGGATCTCGACCGGCGACCGCGTCCGTCTCCTCAGAGTGGGCAAGGAAGGCGAAGTGCTGTCCGTCACCGGGAACTCCCTGCGGATCCGCACCGGTGGCCTGACGATCTCCGCGAAGCGAAAGGATGTGGAGCGTATCGGAGGTCCGGTCGCCACCGATCGAGCTCGCGGAGGCACCACTGTCAGCCGGGCTCCCCGGGGCGCAGCGATCGAGGAGGCCGTCCGGCTCCCATCCAACACCCTCGACATGCGGGGAATGCGGGTCGACGAGGGTTTCGACGCCGCCGACAAGTTCTTCGACGTCGCCGTTCTCAAGGGTTTCACGGCCGTCTTCCTCCTCCATGGACACGGCTCCGGAGCCCTCAAAGACGGCGTCCGCGGCTGGCTTCGCTCGTCGTCCTACGTTTCCGACTGGGCCCCAGCGAACAACGATCAGGGTGGCGACGCGTTCACAGTCGTCGAGCTCTCTTGACCCACCTGAGCAAGGACGATGCGCGCGCCTACATGGTCGGCCAGTGTGGACTTCGCGCTGTCGTGCATGCAAGGGGGGACGCTGGGATTCGCCAGTTGCTGCTCGCCCGTCGCTGCATCCAGCTCGATCCCATCGACACCATCGGCACCAATCCCGATCTGGTCGCCGCGGCGCGGGTCGATGGAATCCAAAAAGGCCAGGTCTTCAGTGCACTGCTGCCCGGCCACGCCTTTGAGCACTTCGCCAAGGAACGCTGTCTGCTTCCGGCGCACGCCTTCCCCTACTACCGAGATCAGTCCGTCGAGACGCCCTGGTGGAGGCTGAGTGAGCGCTTGAAGCGCCTCTCTCCCGAGGTCCTCGACGCCGTCGAGCACGAGGTGGAGAGACGCGGACCGATCACCGCCGCCGAACTGGAGGACCGGGGACGCGTCGATCCCCTGGACTGGCACGGCTGGAAGGGCACTTCGAAGACCACCTCCATGGCCCTGCGCGTGCTCTGGACCCAGTGCCGACTGGTGGTGCACAGCCGGATCAAGAACAACAAGCGCTACAGCGCGCCAGCCACCAGCCTCGGAGAACACGCCGCCAGCAAACCCAAGAGCGACTTCGCTCGCTGGGCTCTGCTCCAGCGGGTCGAGGCCTGCGGACTCCTCAGTCGCGCCGACGGACCCCAGTGGTCGATGCTCTATCAGGCCCGGAAAACACTTCCCGACAAGCTCATCGCCGAGGGCCTCCTCGAGGAAGTTCGGGTGGAAGGCTCGAGCCGCCCCTACCTCGCGCCGACGGGCTTCCGGGATCGGCAGTTCCCGGAAGACGACGGCAGAATGCGGATCTTGGGGCCCCTCGATCCGCTGCTCTGGGATCGCAAGCTCGTCCGGCAGGCGTTTGGATTCGAGTACATCTGGGAGGTCTACAAGCCCGCTGAGAAGCGCCGCTGGGGCTGGTATGTGTGCCCGCTGCTGCACCGGGGTCGGCTCATTGGTCGCTTGGAAGGGCGCACAGAGGGCGAGACCCTCACCATCTCGCGCATCTGGGACGAGGGGGCGCTGGACCGCGACGCCCTCGACCTCACCCTGTCTCGACACGCAGAATTCCTCGGCCTGAGACATGTGGAGATAGAATAGGGCGATGCGACTGACGCTACCCATCGCCCTGGCTACCACCTTCCTGTTCGGATGCGAGGAACTCGACCTCTCGCAGCGCACCATCGTCGTCCCCGATCCCGTGCGCTTTGGCTTCCCGCTCCCCGAGCGAGACCTCTTCTACCAGACCACGGGCTACGACCACGACCCCGAAATCCAGGAACCCGGTATGGAATCCGGGATCTGCACCAGCTACGACGGGCGTGCCTTCCCGTGGTGCTACGACGGCCACGACGGCAGCGACTACCTGATGGAGGGCGGCTTCGACACCATGGACGCCGGATCGACAGAGATCGTCGCTGCGGCGGACGGCGAGGTTGTGAGCACCGCAGATGGCAACTACGACCGCTGCCATGTCGGTGGCGACCTGAACGTCACCTGCGACGGCTACGAGATCACCGCCAACCACGTGATCATCGAGCACTACGACGGCACGCGCTCCCTGTACTGGCACATGGCCAACGGCTCGGTGGGTGTAGAGGTCGGCGACGAGGTAGCCTGCGGCGACTTCCTCGGATTGGTGGGCAGCAGCGGCAACTCCTCGCTTCCACACTTGCATTTCGAGGTGCAGGACGTGGACGAGAACAGCTTTGATCCGTATGCGGGCGACGAGTCCCAGGAAGAGAGCTGGTGGGAGGATCAGGGTCCGGCCGAAGGTTTCCCGGGGGCGGGTTGTACCGAACCCTAGGAATCGGGCTGCTCCTGCTGGGGGGCTGCGGATACAAGCTCGGTCCGCCCGCCGTCCATTACGGTGAGGCTGAGCCCGCCATCCTCGTCCAGCCCTCGACAGACGCGCGCCGCTGGTACACGCCGATGGAGTCCGAGACCCTGGGCCCGCAGCTCTTCTTCGTCGACACGGGCTACGGCTACACGGCCTGCGACGACGACCTGGTCGAAGGACTTGGGCTGCCGACGCGGGGCAAGGTCATCGTGCGCGGCGAGCTCGGAGCACTAAAGGCCACCAAGACCCGCCTCCCAGACATGAAGCTAGGCGGCCACACGCTCTCCGGGCTGACCTGCCAGGTCCGTGACATTGGTGCGACCTCGTCGATCAACGACCCAGGCGAGGTCCCGGTAGCCGGCGTCATTGGCATGGACGTGCTTCGACAGTTCCGGGTGATCCTGGATCCAGAGTCGGGGTTGATGCATCTACTCGACCCCAACGACACCGAGCCCCTCGACCGCAACGCGACCGACGTCGTGCCCTTGCGCCGCGAGTGGTTTGGGCTTCGCAGCAAGGTTCCGCTCACCGTGCGCGACCGGACGACCTGGCCGCTGCTCGACACCGGGTCGACGACCACCTGGATCGACGGAAAGCGGCTTGGACTCGACTATTCTCGCCTGCAAGAGGGGGTCGCATTCCGCGGCACTGGCAAGACCACCACCGACATTCGCACGATGTACTACTACGACGTGGCCAAGGTCGCGGTGGGCGCTCAGAGCACCGGCAACACCACGCTCACCGACCGCCGAAAGGGGCCGTTCGAGCCGGGGCTTCTCGGGCTGAACATCGTCCGATACTATCGCCAGGAACTCGACTTCCGAAAGGGACTGGCTCGGTTCACCCGCGTCGAGCCCATCGACATCAGCACCTGGGGTCGCTGGGCGCGCGAGGGACAAGGCGTCGGCGGCGGCATCCTCTTCGATGGCGGCGAAGGAGCCGTCAGCGAAGCCACCGCCAAGCCGCAGGACTAGTCGTCGTTGAGAAGGAGTTCGACGGTCTTCTGGTCCGCGCCGGGGAACTCGTAGCTGGAGAATTCTTCGGAGCTGAGCCAGGCAACTTGAGCAACCGAGAGGGCGCGCGGCTCGGCCCCAGCCAGGTCGCAAGAATAGACAGCGAGCACGATGTCATAGGCGTCATAGCTGTGAGTGACCTCGAACAGCTTCTCGCCCGGCTCCACCACGACCCCGATTCGACCCTCGATCACCCGGACCAAGCAGTCCTGGTCGGACTCGCCGCGGCGGACCTTGCCACCCGGAAACTCCCAAAGATGAGGTAGTACTGCGTGTTCTGGCCGCTGCGTCACGAGATATCGGCCGCCGGATCGAATCTCGGCGCTCACCACCCGGATCTGCTCTTTGTCGTCACCCAATGTCGACCTCCCCGGCCATGCCTTCTATGACGAGATAGGGATCCGCGCAGGAGAAACGCCATGCTTCGACAGCGAATCCGCAGAGGTCTCTACCGCCGTGCCGAGGACATCCTCGGCCGAATGCGGATGGTCGACGCCCGCCCAGCAGCGGTCCCTACCCCGAGCCGATCCGCAGTGCCCCGGGCGACACCCGCGCCCACAGCCCAGCCGGCCCCCGAGCCCGCTACCTCCTCCACCGGCCTGAGCGCGGCCGACGTGCAGACTCTCCTCGACGATATGGTCCGTCCAGGGCTGCAGATGGACGGGGGCGACATCACTCTGGTCAAGGTCGAGGGGGGCGATGTCTACGTCGAGCTCGTGGGCGCCTGCTCCAGCTGTCCGTCGGCGGTGATGACCATGAAGCTCGGCGTCGAGCGCCTCCTAGAAGAGGAACTCCCCGGCTTCCGCTCGCTCATCGAAGTCCCGCCGGGTGGGATGAGTTAGTCCGCTGGTCGCCAAGGAGCCGCCGTGGACCTCGAGATGCTGGCCAAGCTGGACCCCACCACGCTTCGGGCGCTGATGCCCCAGTTCTTGTCGGGCTTCATCCGCGACCCGGCGCTCTCCAAGGACAACCTGGCGCGTATCCAGCCGCCGATCTCCGACTGGTCCGACGAGATTGCCCAAGATGTCATCGACTCGCTCGCCTCGCTGGGCAGCGAAGAGAAGCTGTACACGGCAAACAACGCCTGCAAGATCGTGTCTCGCCAGTGGAGCCGAGACCTCATTCCAGAGCCGACCGTGAGCGGCATCGAGCACTTCCGGGCAGCTGTAAAAACAGGACCAACCATGGTTCTCTGCAACCACTCCGCCTATTTCGACAGCAGCGCAATCGACGCCATGCTCGCCTGGCACGGGCACGCCGACCTCGCTGATCGCCTGGTCTCGGCCGCAGGTCCCAAGGTCTACACCGACCTCTTTCGACGAGTGGCTGCCGGCTGTCTGAACACGCTGCCGGTGCCCCAGTCGACGAGCTTCTCCCACACCGCGCAGATGTCGCGCCGTGAGCTGGCTCGCCGGGCCATCAACAGCATGAACATCGCTGGCGCCGCCCTCGACAGCGGGTACGTCCTCCTGCTCTTCCCGGAGGGATCGCGCACGCGGACAGGCACAATGGGCTCCTTCCTACGCGGTGTGCACCGCTACCTCGGGGTGCGTGAGGGGCTTCAGGTTGTGCCAACCGCACTGGTCGGTACGAGCCAGATCATGCCCGTCGGGGACACCAAGCTCGGCCCCGCGCCCGTTTCATTGACCTTCGGCACGCCCCTGGTCGTCGGGCCCGACCTACCACAGCGCGAGGCCCTCCGCGCGGCCCACGGAGCGATATCGGGGTTGCTTCCGGCTGCAAACCGGCCGCCGGATTCGCTCTCCGCCCTTGCGTGATGAAGTCCTGTCAATCCGCTAGCCGCTGGTGATAGGGTAGAGGCCATTGACCTGGCCGACCTCGGGGGAGTGCAATGAGCCAGCAGAACTGCTGTCCTGTGATGGACCTGCAGTGGACACAGCGAGTCGTCGACAACCAGTATGCCGACATCTACTTCTGCTCTTCGTGTGGTCACGTTCACCGCACCGAGAAGTATGCCGTACCGACGCGCTTCCCCTACCAGGGACGCTGCATCAACTGCGGTGGCGACCAGCGTGAGTCCGCTGAAGGCCTGCGTTGCGTCCTCTGTGGCAAGACCGCGCTTGAGGACAAGGAGATCCACGATCACCTTGCGGCCCTTCACCCATCCCGGGAGTACCTCGCAGCCGCCAAGGCCTTGAGCGAGCTCGGGAGGCACGTTCTCGCCCTCAAGCTCTCCACCGCAGAGATCCAATGGGGAACGGACCCGGTCAACGGCATGGTCGTGCGTATCCAGACCTTGGAGGCGCTCAGCGAATACGACAGAGCTCTCGACGAAGCCTATGAATGGGCCGATCAGGAGGGTGCTCCGGCCGACGTGTGGGGAGTCATCGCCAACCTCGAAGCCGGCGTGGGCAACCTCAAGGGCGCCGTGACGGCCCTCGAGCGCGGCCTGAACATCTACCCCGACCAGCACGCGTGGTGGATCGACTACGCCGAGATCATGTGTCATCTCGACGACCGTCCAGGCGCCCTGCGCGCGGGACAGAAAGCCGTGAAGTCCGAAAACCGAGAGGTCATCGAGCGCTCTGTCACCGTGCTGGCCGAAGTCGGAGAGCGCTACTACGCGGCGGGACTCTACGCTGAGGCTCTCGGTGCGTGCAGCCTCGCCGGAGATCATCAGGAAAAGTTCGTCGCCCTGGCATGGCTCCGCGCCCGCATCGCCGCTACAAACCAGGATCTGGACTACCTGGTAAAGTGGCTCGAGGCGACCGTAGTACTCGATCCGGAACACGCTGAAGCCGTCGCGATGCTTGAGCCCTACAAGCGCAGCAAGGGCGGCTGGTTCGGAGGCTGGGGATAGCAGCACCTGTTGGCTTGACCCGCCCCGCCACCCCCGGCCACCTCCCAGGTGCACCTACCTGTTGGCTTGACCCGCTTAGGGCCAACGTGGGTCGACTGTGATCCTGCCCACGACCTGAACCGGACCGGTGAGGTGCACCTCCATGTCCGCATCCACGCGCACATCCAGCTTTCCGCCTGGCATGTGCACCACGACATCACCGGTATCCATCCGGCCAGTCCGAACTGCGGCCGCTGCTGCTGCGCACGAGGATGATCCCGACGCCGAGGTCTCACCAGCGCCGCGCTCCCAGATTCGAATCTCGAGGTTCTGCCTGTCGATGACGCGTGCAAACTGCACATTCGTCCGGTTCGGGAAGCGCGGATTCACCTCCATCCGGCTCCCGATGGCCCTCCAGTCGAGCGGAAAGGCCCCGAAGATCACGCAGTGGGGGTTGCCGACGCTCACCGCGACGACTGAGTGGCCATCGACGAGCTCCGCCTCCGAGACGAGGGCAGATCCCATGGCGATGCGGATCGGGCCGTCCAGGATCTCGCATCGCACGCGATCGTAGCCAGTGTGCACCGTGAAGTCCGCGCCCGCGCCTCGCTCCTCGACCAGCCAACGCGCGAAGATCCGCAGACCATTGCCGCTCTTCTCTGCGACGGATCCGTCGGGATTCCAGATCCGAACTCCATAGTCGGCCGCATCGGTGTCGAACGGCTCGAGAACACCGTCCCCGCCGACGCCGGTGTGACGATGACAGATCGCCGCAGCCGTCTTCGCCGAAATCGCTGGGCCTTCCTCGAGCACGAGGTAGTCGTTGCCGAGCCCGTGGGCACGCCACAGGATCATTGGGCCGGACCCGATCCCGGGCGCACGATCTTCTGCAGCATGTTCCGAGTGAAGTCGTGGCCCTCGAAGTAGGCCAAGCGCACGTAGCGGTGGCCAAAGCCGATCTGAAGCGACGCCACGTCCTCTACCGAACGCCCGTCCGCGACCACGCGAACCGGGCGGCGTTCTGGGACCCGAACTTGGACCGCCGCCAAGCTGGTGTCCGGGATATCGAACGGCGAGAGTCTCGGAAGATGGGGACAGATGGGCGTGACCTTCAGCAGCCGAAGCGCGGGGTGACTGGGCGACCCTCCCGCCGAGTAGCTGTACGCAGTCGAGCCCAAGGCCGTCGCGAAGATCAGGCCGTCAGCAACGAGCCCTTCCACGACGACATGTCCGTTCACAGAGAGGTCCAGCCGCGCCGTCTGGCCGGTCATACGCTCCATATAAACGTCGTTCATCGCCCGCGAGATGACCTCCTTGCCGGCGGCCGTCCTGATCTTGGCCCGCAGGAGCGGGAACTTGTGCTCCCGGTAGCGCTTGTTGATGATTCGATCGGCGAGCTCGTCCCAAGGCGCGTCTACAGCGTTGTGAAGGAAGCCGAGATGGCCGGCGTTCAGACCCAAATATGCGTGACTCCGCCCGTGATCGGCGACGGCGCGCAGCATGAAGCCGTCGCCCCCGAGCACGATGACGAGGCCACCGTCGAGACTCTCGGGGAGCCGCTTGGCGAGCTCCCCATGGAACTCCACCGCACGCGGGTTCTGCTCATCGAAGACGATCATGGTCGCAGTAGGTATCTCCAAACCGCGCGATCGGCTCACACACCCCCCAAGCCGATCACGCGCTCGAGGGTCCAAGCCGCCGCCAAGCCGCCGATGCCGTATGCGACGGCCAGCCGCGGACGCTCCGTCAAGGCAAACAAGGGCACCCAAATCGCGGTGACAAACAGGATCTGACCGAGCTCGACGCCGATGTTGAAAGTGAGGAGGGCCTGCCAGATCGCGTTGGTTGGCAGCCCGATCTCCCGAAGCGCTCCCGCAAACCCGAGCCCGTGCAACAGCCCAAAACCGGCCGCAACCAGCCACGGCTTTTGCCGCACGAGTCCGTCCTCACCCAAGACAGCCTCTCTGGCGAGCAGGACAACCGACAGCGCAATGCAAGCCTCCACTGGGGCGGATGGCAGGGTCACCATCCCCAGCGCCGCCAGTGCCAGGGTGACGCTGTGGCCGGCGGTGAAGGCCGTCAGCGTGCCCACGAGCCGTCGCGCGTCCCGGCCGACGATCAGCACCAGCCCGAGGACGAAGAGCAGATGATCGAAACCCAGCAGGATGTGCTCGATCCCCAGCAGCGTGTAGGTGACCGAGACGGGATTCGAGGATTCGGCCTCGATCTCGATGGTCGGAGAGTCGGGTTGGATCGCGGAGATCTGCTCGCGCCCATCGGCCCAGCGAATGTGCACGATCCCGTGCAATCCGGCCAGTCCGTCGATCCCCACCTCACCACTCAGTCCGTCCGGGCATCTGACCTGGGACGGAGTTCCCTCGCAGGGCAGGATCAGAGCGAGGCCTTCGGAGGTCGCGTATGCCGCCTCGGTCGGCACCTTGAAGCGCACGTCGAACACGCCGGGAGTGGCCTCGTCCAGGGACAGATAGGCCGCCTCGAAGGTGTGCGCTTCGGCGAGCCCACCCAGCAGGAATGCAGCCAGGATCTGGATCACAAGCCGATCTCCTCCCGAAGACGCCGCAGTGCCTCCTCTTCGACCAGGCGCTCCTGCTCGGCCATCCAGTCTTGCTCGACGGCCTCGCGCACCTCTTCCAAAGTCGCCTTCGTGCCGCCAGGCAGCACGTAGCGGTCGGCGCGCTCGGCCAGCCAGGCCTCCAAGACCGCATCATCGGGCAGTGGTACCGGGTACATCGTGCGCTGCAGAGCCCTCATCCGGTCGATGATCCGCCTCCGTACGACGGGATCACCGCGATCAAGCCCGAGCCTGCGCCCCTCCCGAAACAGCAACTCTTCGTCGATCCAGCGGTCGACGAGAGCAGCCTGTTCTTCCAGGTCCGGTGCCCGCCCGGTCTGTCGTTCGAATTCGGCGACCAAGGCGGCCCGGGTGCTGTCCGGGATCTGCACACCGGTCTCATCCGGACCCGACATTGCGCCATTGACCGCGAAGATCACCACGCCAAGGAGGATGAAGTGGAGGACCGGCTCCCGTGCCAGATTCGAGGCCCAGCGCCTCATGTCAGAGACCCTCTTCTTCTTCCTCGAAGAAGTTCCCCACATCGTCGCTGGGATCCTTGAGCACGCCGACCCGAATCTGGAAGCCGCCCTGGACCGTGAAGCCGGGTCCGTACTCGCCGAGAGGGGTCTGGAGCTCCTCGAGCAGGCCAGTTTGCCCGCTCGCGCGAGCGTCGACGTAGTTTCCGGCCACGGGCACGTCGAAAAGCGCCCGCACGAACAGGTTCAGATAGCGACCCGCGGAAACCTCAGCACCGGGACCCACCTGGAGGAGAACCATGTTTGGCGCTTCCAGACGTTTGTAGGGGTCATCCACTGGGATGGACCGACCCGACCAGCTCATGAAACCCAAGGTGGCGGTGGGCCGGAACTGGCGCAGCGGCAGGGGCGCAAAGGTGGTGTGCGCGCCAAAAAGCAAGGTGCTTCCTCTCACACTCGAAGGGGCGTCGATCAGCGAGGGCTTGTCCAGCTCGTCTTGATCGAAGACATAGGTGTAGGCGGCGGATCGATTCCCGATCACAAAGGCAACCTCGGCAAAGGGCGCAACGCCAAAACCGAGCTCGACCGACAGCCCCGTGTTCGCCGCCTGGCGCAGCTCCTGGAATTGGTCGATCTGGAGGTCTTGGAAGCCGGAACCATCGACGAAACCAACGAGTTTGCGTCCCTCATGATGCAGTCCGAACGGCCCTTTGCCCCCTCCGGCTGTCGCCCTCAACAGGATCTGTCCAAAGCGGCCACGGATCCGGCGGCGATAGGCCTGCAGCTCGAGCCCGGTGTTGCGATAGCGCAGATACTGGCCCTCGGTCATGTCGAGACGGGTCCAGGGCGCAGTGTCCTCTCGGTTGTCGTACTCCTTGAGGGAAGCCCGAGTGACGCGCTCGGCTTCGATCTCGCTGGGTGCAGTGATGATCAGCTCCCCGAGCTGGCTCTCGAGTTCGAGCAGACTGGCGGCCGCGATCTCGGCGCGACGACTGCGGAGCTGCGCTTCGAGTTTGGGATCGAGCACCTCACCGCGCACATCCACTTCGGCGAGCGCACCCTGTACGATCTTGTCGTACACCTCGGCAATGCCACCAATGACCTCGTTCTCGTCGTGATCCCCGCCCACGACCACCCCGAAGTTCACGACCTCTCGCGAGCCTTTCACGTCGATGAAATACACCGTGAGGATCAGATCGTCGCTGCCGCTGAGGGCGTCCTCGGGCGCGTGGTTCAGCGTGGCCCCCACAACCCAGTCCGAGGGGGCGCGCTGCCCCACGACTAGGGCGCAGCCGCTATACTTCCCCGGCGGACAAGCGAGAACATAGGTTTCAGCCGTATAGTCCTGTGCATCGAAGCGCGGCACATCCGTGATGGCCAGGGTGACGTTGGTGGTGGCCAGCCTGTCTTGGAGCAGAGCACCGACGCGGGCTGCATCCCCCGCTAGCCCGGGATCGAGTGGCTGCACGGGGGCGATGAGGAGCATGTTGAGCTCGAACACGTTGGCCGATGTCGGAGCTGCCGGTGCCGGAGTCTCCTGGGCGATCGCCGGACTGCAGATCGCAATCGACAGCAAGCCCACCACAATGGATCGGTATGTCACACGTGCTCCGGTTCAGACCGGACGCATTGTACGTCAGCGAACCACCTTGCGGCGGGGCGCACGGCGGGTCGGCTCTCCCGATGGTGGCGCATCGAGGATGACGAGACACTCGACGTGAGGTGTATTCGGGAACATGTCGAACATCTCGATCTCGCCGATCTCCATGCCGTGAAGCTGAAACGCGCGCAGATCCCGTGCCAGAGCGCGGGGATGGCAGGACACATAGGCGACCCGCTTCGGCCCCAGGGCCATGATCTGGTCGACCACCCCCTCTTCGAGCCCTCGACGCGCTGGATTGACCGTGACAATCGGCCCAACACCCTTGAGGCGCTTGGCGAGCTCGGGCAGGATTTCGGAGACCTGTCCCGACATGAACTCGGCCTTGAGTCGGTTGTAGCGCGCCGCGTTTCGCGCCCGGATCACCGCGCCCTCGATCTCCTCGACACCCACGACGTACGCGGCTTTTGAGGCCGCCTGTAACGCGAAGCCACCGACGCCACAGTACAGGTCGATCACGCTGTCTTGTTCGCTGAGCTGGAGCCGCTCGACGGTGCGCGCGTACAGCAGATCGGCGGTGGCGGGATTGGTCTGGAAGAAGTCGCCGGGACCGATTCGATAGGTCACGTCGCCGACCTTTTCCTCGATGGTTTCTTTACCCTCGAGAGGTTTGACGCCGATCTGTCCCGTGTCGTCGTCGCGCAGGAAGATGGTGTTGCTGTTGGTGTCGTTCATGTGGACCCAGATCCCAGCGACCTCGGACACACCTTGAGCCACTTTCTCAGCGAGGTCTAGCAGGACACCCGACCAGCGCCCGGCGACCAGCGTGATCATGACCTCGCCGGTCGTCCGCGAGGCCCGGAGCACCACGGCGCGCAACAGGCCCTTGTCGAGTTCGAAGTCGAACGGATGGATCTCGAGCTCGATGATGTAGTGGGCCAGCGACTTCATGGTCTTGTTGAGAACCGGCGCCGCCACATGGCACTTGGGGATGGGGACGACCCGGCGATCGCGACGACCCCAGGCGCCGACGCGGATCTTGCCCTGCTGCGAGTGGTCGATGCCCAGCTTCACCACGTGGCGAAAGTCGTCGTGCCCGGTCGGGCAGGCGTGGAAGGCACCCACGTGCACGCCCCCCATGCCCTCTTCGCGCAGCGCTGCCGAGACCAGATCCCTTCTGGCTGCCTCCTGACCTTCGGCGTTCAGGTGCATCAGCGGACAGCCACCGCACTGTTCGTAGCGATCACAGCGAGGAATCACGCGGCGTGGATCGCGCTTGGAGGAGCGCAGCCACAGAGCTCGGCTCAGATTGTGCCCCTCGTGCACCACCTTGACCAGCGACATCTCCCCAGGGATCCCACTCCAAACGGTGAGTGGATTGCGTCCCTGAGCTTCGACGATGGTCTCGCCTTTGGGGGTCCACCGCTGCGGCTTCACCCGGATGTCATAGGCCATGACGCCTCCGTCGGCCCGCGCGGTATATCCCCCAAACGACGAACGCGCTTTGCTCGTTTGTCGCAACCTGTGGTATAGGAGAAGTGTGGGTTGATCCCACCTCCCCTCCCGTCGTTCCTCCCCAGAGCGACACCGCCCGACACCCCCCTCTCTCTTCCTCCCCGGTGCTCCAATGCTCGAAGCCTCTGTCGCCAGCGATCCCGCTGAGTTCCAGTTCGACCAAGCCAATCGAACTTCTCACTCCGACCAGCCCGTGCCCCTCGGTGGCGTTCCCCGCGCGCTCCGCGAGGCCGCCGAGATGTCCGGTCTCGACCCAGTCGCCGAGCTGTACAACGAAGCCCTACGCTACGCGACCGAAGGCCATCTGCGCCTCGCCCGCGAGCGCCTCCAGATGCTGCTCTGCATGAAGCCCGATGACGGCGAGTCCAGGTTGATGCTCGCAAAGGTCTTTGTCGCCGGCCAGAAGTGGCAAGACGCCATCGCTGCTCTCGACGAAGCGCAGAGCTGTGGACAGGTCGTTCCCATGACGCTCCGCCGCGCAGTCGAGGATCACCTCCGCGCCGATCAGGCCGCCATGGACGAGCACCGCGACGCAAACCGAGCCCGCGAACAGGGCGAGATCAAAGCGCTCCGTCAGGAAGCCCGCCGCCTCCGCAGCGAGAACGCCCAGCTCATGGGCCGGGGCGCCGAGCTCGAGCGCGAGACCAAGCGTTGGGCCTGGACCACCGCCGCCGTCTCCGGAGTGGCCATCCTCTTCATCGCCGCCAACCTTCTCTTTGGAGGAGGAAGTGCCGCAGTGGACGACAACCTCGTCGCCGACACTCCGATCGCGGTCACCGAAGCTGATGCCGATGCTCCCGTCGCCGACTCCCCCGCCCCGAGCGACAACTCCCCGACGGCCCTCGCAACTCGGGCAGCCACCGCCCTAGCCGCCGCTCCGGGTCTCGAAGGCACCGCGCTCGAGATCGAGGTGAGTGGAAACGCCGCTTCCGCAGCCGGATCGGTGACCACCCACCGCCAGCGACGCACCGCCGAGCAGGTCCTCGGAAGCGTCCCCGGAATCAGCTCCGTCGACGTGTCCAGCGTCACGCTGACCGCCCGCACCAAGGGCACCAGCCACGAGATCAAGCGCGGCGACACCCTCTCCCACATCGCGTACGAGTACTACGGTGAGAGCGGGATGACCAAGCACATCCTCAAGGCAAATCGCGGGCTCAAGGCTAGCAATATGCAGATCGGACAACTCGTGAAGATCCCGGCGGTCGACTGATGGAGATCCCAGCCTTCCCCATCTTCCAGTAGTCATCGGCAGAAGAAGCGATAGCGGGTCAACAGGAGCGCTAGTAGTCGATCTTGCCCTGTGACTTGCGTTGCTTCATGCGTTCCAGGGCCTGCTTCGCGCCCTTGTGCTTGGTGAGCCGAACGGCCTCTTTATAGGACGTATAGGACGCCGAGAACTTCTTCTGGCGATAGTACACCTGACCCAAGCGATAGTGCGCGTTTGACCGCTGGTAATCCTCCATATAGTCGAACGCGATGTACTTCTTGAACTCGGCTTCGGCCTCTTCGAGCTGACCGTTTCGGAGTAAGGCCACGCCGCGCCAGTAGCGAACCCGCTTGTTCTCGGCGTCTTCGGCGAGGATGGCATCAAAGGCGCCGATGGCCGAGGAGTAACGGCGCTGGTAGACAAAGGTCGTGCCCGTTACCAGGTTGTTGATGATGTTCTTGGGGTACTTGCTGCGGTTTCGCTGACATGCGGCAGACGCTTCACGCAGCTTGCCCTCCTCGAGCCAGCTGAACGCCAGAGACAGGGTGCTCGGTGAGGAGAGAAAGATCCCCGACCGCTCCACGTCCTTCATCTGCTCGAGGCCCTGGACACGATGGTCGCCGAAGTCGGGGAGGACCTTGGAGCTCAACGTCACCACGGTGCGCCAGTAGTTGTACATGCCGTCGGCGAGCTGCACATCGATGTAGTCGGGCACCAACTCGCGCGTCTTCTGGATGTGATCCATGGCGGAGAACGCCATCTGAAGCGCGGACAGGAACTTGGTCTGACGCATGGTGTGGATGGCCTCGATCCCGACCACGCCGGCCATCAGGAAGTGCTCCCAGCCCTCGTTCCCCGGGTTCTTCAGCGCCGCTTCCAAGCCTTGGCGGGCAGCTTTCGACGAGACCCAGTACTGGTCGTCGAACCGGAAGTCGAAGTTCTCGAGCATCAGCGCCTGCCACACCAGCACGTCGGCCACCGACGAGATCGCGGTGTCGGGGAACGCCTTGTCGACCTTGGTGAAGTGCTCTCGGGAGCCCTCGTAGTCCCGCAGGAACATCATCTCGAGGCCCTGCTGGATCTCGAAGACGTACTGGGGGTCGAGCTGCAGCGCCGCGGCGCCGCGATATGCGGAGTTTGGATATGGACGATCGCCCTCGTCAGGCTCTTCGTAGTCCTTGTGGGCCGACTGTGGGGTCTCGGGCAGCGGCGGCGGCACCTTGCCGGTGATGCGCTCCTGATCATCGACGTTCGACGGATCCTCTTTGTCGTCCTCGGCCCACGCTGGCGCCGCCAACAACAGTCCGACGAGCAGTCCAATCACGTTGCGCGCTCCCTTCATTGATTCATTCCTTTCAAGCGGTTTTCCACGCGGTCGACAAGGTCACTTTCGAGGTGTAGGTCGTACAGTTGGTTGATCTCACGTATCCCCGTGGGAGAGGTCACGTTGATCTCGGTGAGCGTACCCTCGATCACGTCGATTCCAACAAAGACCATGTCCCAGCGCCGAAGCTCAGGAGCCAGTGCATCACAGATCTCGCGATCCCTCTCGGATAGTTCGCAGGGCACAACACCCGCGCCGACGTGCATATTCGCGCGAAAATCGGCGGCGGTGGGCACACGCAGCATGGCGCCGACGACCTCTCCGTCAAAGAGCAGGATCCGCTTGTCTCCTCGCTCGACGCCGTCGATGAAGGCTTGGGCGATCACGTAGTCCTTTCCGTCACCTGTGAGCACGTCGATCATCGAGCGCAGGTTCCGATCACCGCGCTCTGTCACCAAGACTCCCCTGCCCCCGTTGCCGTCCCACGGCTTGAGGACCGAGCGGCGATCCCGACTCTCCACAAAATTGCGCAACCGATCTGGATCCCGACTGATCAACGTCGGCGGCTGGAACTGGGGCCACTGCTGCTGGACCCACATCTTCTCGTTGAAGAGCTTCAGGCCCGCCGCCCCGTTCACCACCAGCGTATTCGCCATGTCGAGGAGGTAGGTCGTGAAGATGTAGGTCATGTCGAAGGGAGGATCCTTGCGCATCCAGACCACATCGAAGTCGCCTAGATCCCAGTCCTCGGTCGGATCGGTGTGGAACCACGGAGCATCCGCCGTCGTCTTCACCGGCGTCGCCTCCGCAAACGCGCGCCCATCGAGGGAGTAGAGATCCGAGGGCGTACACATCCAGGTGGGATGGCCGCGGTCGCTGCACTCACGCATCGTGACGTAGGTCGAGTCCCCAGCGACGTGGATCCGGTCCAGGGGATCCATCACGAACAGAGACTTCATGCTGACTCATCCGGTTCGAAGTGCGCGATCACCGCGGCGCCCACCGAATCGCTCCAGACGTTGACCGTGGTGCGGCACATGTCGAGGATGCGGTCGACGGACAGGATCACCAGTACCGCGTCGGTGGGCAGCCCAACCGCCTGCATCACGATGACCATCATCACGGTTCCGGCGTGGGGAATGCCCGCGGCGCCCACGCTCGCGAGAAGAGCCGTGACCGCGACGATGACCTGTTGCGTGATCGTCAGATCGCCGATCATCTGCGCGACGAACAGCACAGCGACGGCCTCGTAGAGCGCGGTACCGTCCATGTTCACCGTGGCGCCCAGGGGCAGCGTGAATGAGGTGACCCGCTCGGGGACCTTGGCGTTGTCGTGCGCGCACTGCATCGTCAGTGGCAGGGTTCCCGCCGATGAAGCCGTCGAGAACGCCGTGAGCAGAGCATCGCGCATGTTCCGCGCATAGTGGAGGGGATTCCGCTTCGTCAGCAGCCACAAGATCAGAGGCAAGGTGATGAACGCGTGCACGCCCAGGGCGATGGCCACCGTGATCATGTAGGAGGCCAGAGCGGCGGCGAGGCTCAGGCCGGTGGTGGCGGTGACAAAGAGGATGTACCCGGCGATCCCATACGGCGCGAAGAGCAGGATCCCGTTGGTCATCGTGATCATCACGTCGTAGACCGCGCGGAAGAGTCGATCGATGGTCTTGGCGGCCTCGCCCCCGGTCTTGATGGTGGCGACCGCAAACACAACCGCAAAGAAAATCACCGCGAGAACCTGCTTGTTGGAGCGGGCCACCTCGAAGATGTTCTTGGGGATCATTCGATAGACAATGTCGGCAAGGACGGCGAAGACCCCGCCTTCTCCGACGCCCTCGATGTCTGGCGGCTTCATGCCTCGGGTGTCGAGCTCGCCTCGCGCGGCATCCATCAAGGCCTGGTAGTCGACGCCATTGCCCGGCTGGATGATGTTCACCAACACGATGCCGACCAGGATCGCGAGCAGACTGGTCGTCATGTAGTACGCCAAGGTCCGGGTCCCGAGCCTGGCGAGTCCCGACTGGCCCCCGACACCGGTGATGCTGCACACCAGGCTGCTGAAGATCAGCGGCACGACGATCATGTTGAGCAGGGTGAGGAAGACCTTGCCGAACCACTCTCCCACCGCGCCCACGGCGAGAACCGTGTCACGGTCGATGGCGCCCGACTCACCGGCGAAGTTCAGGGCGAGGCCGACGGTCGCGCCGAGCGCCATCGCAACGAAGATCTGGATGTGAAGGGGCACGCTCTTCATTTGTTCATTCCGCGGGTCATCTTACTTGCCGATACAGAACCGCGCGAAGAGAGCATCGAGCACGTCTTCACGGGCATCGGCCCCGGTCAGAGCATCTATCTCATCAATCCCGCGCGTGACTGCATCTGCGGCAACCGCGACGCCGGCTATCGGGAGGGCCTCGACGGCTTCGTCGACACAATCGGCTACCGCGAGGAGGCGATCGCGCTGTCGAGCGGAGGCGATCGTGATCTCGGCGGCTCTGTGGACCTGCCCCACCAGCGCATCCACGATCGCGCGCTTCAGATCCTCCAGGCCAGAGACGAGGGTCGCCGACGTGGGGACCGCACCCACCGGACCCGCCGGACAATCGGGCAAGTCGATTCCGTTGTACACAGTGATTCGTCGACGATCGGCAGTTCGAGCGAGGATCGCCTTCTCTGCGGCGGAGAGACCCTCAGGACGAGCACGCAGCACAACAACGAGCAGATCGGCTTCGTCGACCAGCTCCCGTGCGAGCGCAAGTCCCGCAGCCTCGACCGGATCGTCTGTCGGGCGCTCTCCAGCGGTGTCGAGCAGCGTGATCTCACAGCCGTCAAGGGCATGGCGAACCTCGAGCACGTCCCGGGTAGTGCCGGGAAGCTCGTGCACCAACGCTCGCTTTCGCCCGAGCAGTGCGTTGAACAGGGACGACTTGCCGGCGTTCACCGCCCCGACCAAGGCGACCCGGGCACCCTCCACCAGGATCCGCCCCGTTCCGCACGTCTCCGCCACCTCCCGACAGGCCTGTGCTGCGGCCTGGAGGGTGCGCACAAGGTCGACATCCGTCTGATACGCGAGCTCATCCGCCGGGTAATCGAGACGGGCCTCGAGCTCGGCGGCGACGCCGACAAGCGCGACTCGCCACTTGCCCAGGAAGCCGGCGATCTCTCCGTCCAGACCGGCGCGCCCGATGGCCAGACCGCGCTCGGTGGTTGCCCGGCAGACTTGATCGACCGCTTCAGCGGCGATCAGATCGAGCTTGCCGTTCACGACGGCGCGGCGCGTGAACTCGCCCGGCTCCGCTATCCGCGCTCCTCGAGCCGTCAGCGCGACGATGAGGCGATCGACGATCACCGGATTGCCGTGGCAGGTCACCTCGAGGGTGTCCTCGCCGGTGTAGGTGTCGGGACCTCGTCCAAAAACGGCGAGCCCATCATCGAACGCACCCTGGGCATCACACAGCGACACCCGCCGAGACCTCCCCACGGGCAACGTACCCGAGAGTGGGCGCACGACGGGTGTAATCAGCCCTTCGAGGCCGTCCCCCGAGAGACGCACGACGGCAAGTGCCGAAGACCCTCTCGGGGTGGCGGCCGCGACGACGACCGCGCTCTGACTACTCAGGAAGAACCTGAACGAACTTGGCTACGACCTCGTTGCCATCGCCGTCGAGGGACTCTCGCTCCTCGGACTGGCTGATGATCCCCTCGATCTCGGCCACTGCAAGGTGCACGATCCGACGATCATAGGAGTTGAGCTCGAGATTGATCGTGATGGTCTGTCCGGTCTCCCGCGCCTTCTCGGCGGCTCGAGCCGCGAGGGCCTGGAGCTTCTCCTCCGGATAGCGACCGGACTCTTCTCCACCGCGGCGATCGCGGCCACGGCGATTTCGGCGACCGCCACGCTCTTCGCGTTCGGGCCGGGCCTCGCGGGGGCGATCGTCGTCGATGTCGACGTCGATGGTCAGCGCGCCGTACTCGTTGTGGATGGCGATTCCGAGGAGGTGGCGGATCGCACCCAGGGTGGCGCCGCGCTTGCCGATGATCCGACCGGCCTTGTCGACCTTCACGGAGAGATGGATGCGCTCATCGCTGCCTGTTCCGGTGATCTTGCCGGTCACGTCCATGAAACCGATGAGCGTGTTGAACCACTCGGCCGCGAAGTCCGAAGCGGGAGTCGTGCCCTCTTCTGCGCCCCGTAGACGGTTTCCGCGATCTCCACGATCCCGATCTCTGCCGCCACGATCTCGGCCACCACGATCGCCACGGCCACGGCCACGGCCGCGATCTCGGCCACCGCGATCACCGCGATCTCCGCGTCCACTGCGCTCGCCGCGATCTCCACGATCTCCACGATCTCCACGATCTCCACGATCTCCACGGTCTCCACGATCTCCGCGATCACCACGGTCGGAACGCGACCGTCGCTCGCCGTCGTCACCGCCGCGCTCGCGAGCAGGCGGGGCCTTGAACGACGCGACTTCGCTATCCGAGTGCCAGGCGATGATCTTCACCGTGGACATGGGCTTGGACGAGCCGGTCGCGCTACGGAAATGAGACAGGTCGATCTTGTGCCCGACCCGATTCTCTTCGACACCAAGCTCGGCGGCAGCTGCCGAGATGGCCTTGGCGAGGTCCCCGCCTTCGATTGATACGGTACTGATGCCTTCCGGAATCTCCATGATTTCTCCTTCCTTATCCGGGGTTAAGCTGCAGCAACTGGCGTGGCGGGCGAGGGTCCTTGTGGGGACTTGAACGTCCGCCGGATGAACCACTGCTGCAGAATCGAGAGCAACATGTTCACGAAGATATAGACCACAAGTCCGGACGGGAATGTGAAGAAGAAGACCCCAAAGGCGAGGGGCATCAGCTTCATCATCTTCGCCTGGGCAGGATCCATGTTCCCAGTGGGCGTGAACTGCTGTTGAACGAGCATGAGCACAACTACGATCGCCGGCAAGACCCCATAGGGATCGGGGGACGACAGGTCGCGCAGGTATAGAAATTCGGTGTGATAGAGCTCGACGCTGCTCAGGAGGACCTGGTACAGCGCAAACCAGATCGGCATCTGGATCACCATCGGCAGACACCCGCCGAGGGGATTGACGTTGTTCTCCTTGAACAACTCCATGATCGCCTTCTGCTTCTCTTCCGGGTTGTCAGCGTGCTTTTCGTTGATGGCCTTCATCTGCGGCTGGATGGCCTGCATCGCCTGAGACGACTTGAAGGCGGTCTGCGTGAGCGGGAAGAGCAGCAGCTTCATCAGCAGCGTGAGCAGGATGATCGCCCCGCCCCAGTTGCCCACCCCCGAGTGGAAGAGCTTGAGCAGGTAGAGCAGCGGGTAGCCAAAGAAGGCGAACCAACCGAGGTCGACCATCTGCTTCAGATCTTCGTGCACAGCGGTGAGGACATCGGTGTCGGTGGACCCGATGTAGACGCGGTAGGAAGCCGTCTGTTCGGCACCAGCAGCCAGCCCGGAGGCGACGACATAGTTCATGCCCTGCAGCCAGTCGGCGCGGGCGGTACGGGTCTCGGTCTGCCGGCTGGTGAAGGCGAAGGACCCCGTCGTGTCATCGGGAACCACCATCATCCCGTAGTAGCGATCACCCACGGACATCCAGGTGATCTCGCCCTCGATGGGCGTGATGGGATCGTCCTCTTCGGAGTAGGCGCCGTAGTTGAGGCCATCGTCACCGTAGGCGAGGACCTGCTTGTTCGATTGGTAGCGGGCCATCATTCCGCTGATGGTTGGCACGAGATCATGGCTGGCCAGCCACAGTTCACCGTCGAAAGCGCCCCCCGTGTTGGTCCAGGTCACGTCGAGCTGGAGCTGGCAGGGAACCTCGTCGCCCTCGCCCTCGTAGGGGTGGAGGTCGTAGCGGATCTGGATGCCGTCGGAGGTCACACCGTGGGCGAGCACACGATCCTTGCCCTTCTCGAGGATCTTCATCCTCACTGGCTCATAGAAGGGCCCGGCCCCGGCTCCGACAGCTAGCGCCAGCGCCTCTTCGGAGAGGACCGTCTGGGGCCCGGGATCCTCGCCATAAGGCAGCCAGCTCGTCCCTTCTCCAGTCACGAGACCCAGTATGTAGGAGTAGAAAGGCGTCACGTGGAAGGGCGCCTGCTGGTAGTCCAGAGACATGGACCGCAGTCCGCCGCCATCGTTGGTCCACTCGGCAATCGCGCCGCAGGTCTCGATCGGAACCGTCTCGATCGCGATGTCGCTCGCCAGTTTGGGGCGAACAACTGGAGTGGGCTCGGGTTCCGGCACGGGCTCCGGCACGATGTCCGCTGCCTCGATTGGCGTGCCGTCTTCCGCGAGCTCTAGATTGGGGGGTGGACCCTTGATGACCATCCACACGTAGTAGATGGAGATGCTGAGCAGAACGGCAAGGAGTGTGCGCTTGTCCACTAGCAACCCCCGTCTTCACCGTGCGCATGGGCATGGTCATTGAGCAGAGGTGGCACGGGATCGAAGCCACCTGGATGGAAGGGGTGGCACCGGAGGATTCGCCAGGTTCCGAGCCAGACGCCCTTGAGGGGGCCGTGCACCTCGATCGCCTCTTTTGTAAAGGCGGAGCAGGTCGGGTAGAACCGACAACTCGGTGGCGTGTAGACGGATATATATCTCTGATATCCGGTGATCATCGCTACAAATAGCCGCTTCAACGCCGATCCCGAAGCTGGTCGAGAAGATGCCCGACCTCGTCGTGCAGTGCAGCGGAGCCAGCATTCGCCGCGCCACGCCGAGCAATAAACACGACATCCACGCCGGTCAACCCTGCCTTCTGATGGCGAATGGCCTCTCGCAGACAGCGTTTGACGCGGTTTCGATTCACGGCATTCCCAACCTTCCGACTCACGGTCAGGCCGAACCGAGGCGAGTCACCAGGGGACGGCAGGTAAACCAACACCAGGTTTCGGCCGGAGAACCGGCGACCTCGACGCTGAACCAGGCGGAAATCCGCACTGCGCCGGAGTCGGATCCCACGTGGGAACCCCCGATCCAGGTGCAGTCCTAGTGACGCTTGGTCGGAGCGGTGGGGGCCATCAGCTTGCGGCCCTTGCGACGCCGACGCGACAGGACGTTTCGCCCAGCCGGGGTCTTCATCCGAGCACGGAAGCCGTGTGTGCGGCGACGCTTGATCTGAGATGGTTGATAAGTACGTTTCATGGTGGGCTTCTCCGTATGCCCGCGTCGGGGTCCCATCGAAGGGGGACCGATACGGTGTGCTCCGTAGCACGAACCGGTGCCCGTTATCGCAGGCACTGCCACCGGTCAAGCGTTGGGTCTGCCGGCATTCTGCGCCCGGTCAACCAGGGTGCCGCGATTCTGCCTCCGGTCGACCACGATGCACCGTCTAAACGCAGTTTCGACGGTGCTTGTGCAGCGAACATGTCGGAATCATTTCAGGTGGGGCGCACGCAGTGCGTCACACAAAGTGAAGTATCGAGGGGCAAAACCGGAGCCTGAGACGGTCGGGGCGTCGATTCCTGCATAGGTGGTTGAAGCCAGCCCAGCCTACTGATACCTTTGCAGGCCCGTCGCCACTGAAACCTCGGGCCGACACCGGATCCGGTATCCCGGCCTGACCTCGACCCGTCGAGGTCCTAAAGAGCGAATTTCCAATGGATCTGACCAGTTTGTGGGACCGGCTGATCCTGGCGATGCGAAAACGCATCGGTCACCGGGATGTCGAGATCTGGCTCAAGTCCGCCGACCCCGTGAGGTTCGACGGCAACATCCTCGTTCTCGAGGTCAACAATCGCTACTACGCCGAGTGGATCGTCGACAACTACCTCGAAGCCCTCCAGTCCGAGGCCTCGGCGACGTTGGGCGTGCCGGTGACGCTAGAGTTCACCTACCGAGAAGAGCCCACCACCGAGATCCCCGATCCGGCGAAGTCCTCCGACAGCGGGGCGGCCTTCCCGCGGTCCTGGGGTGTGAACACCGGCCAGACCTTCGACAACTTCGTGATCGGCGGCTGCAACGACTTCGCCCACGCGGCCTCGATGGCGGTCGCCGAGAAGCCGGCCAGCGCCTACAACCCTCTCTTCATCTACGGCGCGACTGGACTCGGCAAGACGCATCTGATGCAGGCCATCGCCAACCGAGTGCTCGCAACTCGCCGTGACGCGCGCGTGGTCTATGTGACGGCAGAAGCCTTCACGAACGAGATGATTCAGTGCTTGCGCTTCAAGCGCATGGAGGACTTCCGCTCCAAGTACCGCAAGCGCGCCATGGTCCTGTTGGTAGATGACGTTCAGTTCCTGTCTGGAAAGGAGAGGACGCAAGAGGAGCTCTTTCACACCTTCAACGCGCTCACGAACTCCGGACGCCAGATCGTGCTCACCGCTGACGTGATCCCCAAGGACATCGACAAACTCGAGCCTCGCCTACGCACCCGCTTCGAGGGTGGACTCCTCGCCGATATGCAGGCCCCAGACAAAGAGACCCTCCTCGCCATCCTTTGGCAGAAAGCTGATAATCACGGGCTCTATCTGCCCCCGGACGTCACAGATGCCATCGCCAACACCGTGGCAGGCAACGTACGAGAACTCGAGGGGATCCTGAACCGGCTGTCGGCGCTGCACAGTTTCTACAACGAGCCGATCACCCTCGAGTTCGCCCGCAAGCAGCTTCCGGACCTGTTCGATCCCGCGCCGACATCGGTCAGTGTCTCGGCGATCATCGAGGCCGTTGCCCGATTCCACAACCTGCGCAGCCCGGACATCACCGGAACCAAGCGAACGCGAATGCTCACCCGGCCGCGACACATCGCGATGTTCCTGGCTCGCAAACACACCAAGATGTCCTTCCCCGAGCTCGGGCGCGAGTTTGGCGATCGCGATCACTCCACCATCCAGCACGGCGTGAGAAAGGTCGCAGATCAGATCGGCGACGACCCGGATCTCGGCCTCAAGGTTCGTCTCATCGAGCAAGGGCTCAACGTCCGTGACTGATCTGTGGACAACCCTATGGACTCCAAGGGGACAACCCTGTTGGGGATTTGTGGGCAAGGAGTGGATACTCGGCACCGGATCTGGGGATGGGATCTCGCCCCGCCAGTTCATCCCCCGATTCGACGAGTTGTCACCGGATTCGGCCACAGGTCTATCCACAGACATTTTACCCTTTTGCCCTTCCTAATTCCCTGTTTTTCACATTCCCACAGCCCCTACTATCTACTACGGATCAGATCCACATAAAGATCTAGATCGGATAGAAGGGGAGCCCACATCGGCCACGGCCTCGACAAGCGTCGAGGTCCCAAGGAGCGACGCATGGACCTCTACATCGACCGGGACGAGCTCAGCCGAGGGCTAGCCCGGGTACAGAGCATCATCGAGCGTCGAAGCATGCATCCGCTGTTGTCCCACGTTCTTCTCCATGCGCGCGATGGTGGGCTGCGAATGACGGCTACCGACACCGAGGTTGCCTACATTGGAGACCTGGCCGCCAACGTCGAAAAAGACGGACAGCTTGCCGTGGACGCCGCTCACCTCTTTCAGATCGTGCGATCGCTTCCGGAGCCGACGGTGCAGTTCAGTGCGGCTGGCAACAACCGGCTCGAGGTCCGATCGGGACGAGCCTTCTTCCGAGTGCCGGGCTTCGCAGCCGAAGAGTACCCTCCCCTGCCCGCTTTCGACGCCAAGGGCAGCGCCAAGATCTCCGAGGGCGGACTTCGCCGACTCGTCGAGCAGACCAGCTTCGCAGTGGCTACCGATGACGTTCGCTATGGCCTCAACGGCGCACATCTAGAGCAGGTCGGGGGCGAAAAAGAGGCGCCCAGCCTGCGAATGGTGGCCACCGATGGTCACCGCTTGTGCGTGGCGGAGGCCGACTACGACGGTGATCTGCACCTGTCACCGCGCATGCTGATCCCCCGCAAGGCCCTCGCGGTCATGAAGAAGCTGCTGGAGTCCAACGATGAGCCGATCGAGGTCAGCTTCGGCGAGGGTGCGATCCGCTTGGGTCGCCCGACGCAGATGTTCTGGTTCCGGCTGCTAGACGGAGAGTTCCCCGAGTACCAGGCTGTTGTTCCAAAGGAGAACAAACACCGGGCAGTGCTGCGGCGATCCGAGCTGATCTCCACTCTGAAGCGAATCATGATCCTGGTCCAGGAGCGCACACGGGCGGTCCGTTTCGCATTCCACGAGACCGAGCTCGAGATCGAGGTCAACAATGTCGAGCGCGGCGAAGTCAAAGAGGCGGTGCCGATCGAGCTCGAGGGCGATCCGATAACCGCCGGTTTCAACGCGAGATATCTCCAGGACATCCTCGGTGTCATGACCGGTGACAACGTCTCGCTCGAGCTCGCCCATCCCCTCGCACCGTGCCTTGTCCGCGATCCGGACGACGAGAGCGCTTTTTTCGTCGTGATGCCCATGCGGTTGGACTGAGTGAAGCTGCGGCGTCTCGTCGGGCGCGGCTTTCGCAACCTCGAGCCCTTCGATCTCGACACTGACGCCCAGTTTGTCGTCTTCCACGGCCGGAACGCACAGGGAAAGACCAATGTGCTCGGCGCAATCTGGCTGCTGGCGACGTTGAAAGCGCTGCGTGGCAGCCGCCGATCGGAGCTGATTCGCTGGGGAGAGAGCGAGGCCTCGGTAGCGGCGTGGGTGAAGTCCGAGGGCCTGGAGCGCCAATACCGCGTCGACCTGAGTCCCTCCGGAAAGACGGTGCAGCTCGACACAAAGCGAGTCTCCGAGGTGGGCGAGTACTTTGCCGGGATCCGCGCAATCTGCTTCACCCCACAAGACGGTCGGATCGTCTCGGACGAACCCGCACGGCGGCGGAGATGGCTCGACAGGGCGGCGTTCACGGCTCGTCCCGCGCACCTGGGCATCGTCAAGACCTATCGCCGATGCCTACAACAGAAGTCGGCCGAGCTGCGCTCCCAGGCCCCTGACAGCGCGGTTCTCGATGCTTTGGATGCGCGCTTGGCGGCCGCTGGAGCCCAGGTAGCGCACCGGCGATCGCAGATGCTGGCCGAGCTCGCCCCCCACGCTTCGGAGGTGTACGCCGTCATCGCCGACCACGGGGCGCGCGTGAAGCTGTCCTACCGGACGACGGCCGCGGGGGCGACGATCGAAGAACGTGGGGCGTGCCTGCTCGAGCGATTGGCGGAGGCCCGATCCGAAGAACTCCGCCGAACGATGACCCTCGTCGGTCCTCAAAAGGACGATGTGAAGGTCGTTCTGGACGGGCACTCCGCGCGGGCATTTGCGTCTCGTGGACAGGTGCGATCGACGGTGCTCGCCCTGAAGCTGGCAGAGCTCGTCGCAGCGAGGGAACGCGGCGAAGTACCGTTGTTTTTGTTGGATGATGTGAGCTCCGAGCTCGACCGAAAGCGCACGGCCCGTCTGGTGGGTGTGCTCCGGGATCTGCGCGCCCAGGTCTTCGCCACCACGACCGATCCACACCACCTCGAGAGCCTTCCTGAAGCCGACACCCGGTTCGTAGCTGTCGAGGGGGGTTGTTTACATGTTCCTGACATGTAGGGCCGTCGGTCATGCGGCCGAGAAGGGGGGTTGGCGGCTCATCATTCAGACGGGGTTTTTTTGCCGGATCATCCCTGATCATCCGGGGTCCAGGTGGGTGGATTTCGGCTCATTTGCGAGATAGAAAACGCCGTTCTCGTCAATGGAGTGCGACCGCATGGAGCCCACAGGCAACCAGGACTACACCGCGAGCAATATTCAGGTGCTCGAGGGTCTCGAGGCTGTGCGAAAGCGGCCGTCGATGTACATCGGCAGCACCGGTCCGCGCGGCCTGCACCACCTGGTCTACGAAGTGGTCGACAACGCCATCGACGAGGCCATGGCGGGCTACTGCACAACTGTGACAGTGCGCCTGCGCGAGGACGGATCCTGCTCGGTCACCGATGACGGGCGAGGCATTCCGACCGACATTCACGAGGACACGGGAATCCCTGCGGCCCAGGTCGTGATGACCGTGCTGCACGCGGGCGGCAAGTTCGACTCCAGCAGCTACAAGGTCTCGGGTGGTCTGCACGGCGTCGGCGTGTCCTGTGTGAACGCGCTCTCCTCGGCCCTCAGGCTCGATATCTGGCGCGCCGGCCGCTACTGGCATCAGTCCTACAAGATCGGCGTTCCCGATGCCCCATTTGCAGAGCTCGGGGCCGCCAAGGAGGGTCGACAGGGCACGCGGGTGCGCTTCTGGCCCGACCCCGAGATCTTCACCGAGACCATCGAGTTCGAGTACGACGTGCTCGCTACCCGGCTGCGCGAGCTGGCCTTCCTGAACCCGGGCCTCGTCATTCGTCTCATCGACGACCGCTACGAGCGGCAAGACGACTTTGTCGCCGAGGGTGGAATCAGCGAGTTCGTCGAGTATCTGAACGCGGGTCGCACCAGGCTGTCGAGCGCGTCGCCGGTCTACTTCAAGGGAGAGCGCGACGACATCCAGGTGGAGCTCTCGCTTCAGTGGACGACCGCCTACAAAGAGACCCTGTACTCGTTTGTGAACAACATCAACACGGTGCACGGCGGCACCCATGTCTCGGGCTTGAAGTCAGCTTTGACCCGCACGATCAACAACTACGCCCAGGCGAACAACCTCCTCAAGAGCACCAAGGGTGTGAACCTCTCGGGCGAGGACATTCGCGAGGGCCTGACCTGCGTCTTGTCGGTGCACATTCCCGATCCCCAGTTCGAGGGACAGACCAAGGGCAAGCTCGGCAACTCCGAGGTCAAGGGCCTGACGGAGAACGTCGTCAACGAGCACCTCACCCACTACCTCGAAGAGAATCCGACCGTTGCCAAGACGGTCGTCATGAAGGCCGTGGAGTCGTCTCGAGCTCGCGAGGCGGCGCGAAAGGCCCGCGATCTTGCACGTCGAAAGAGCGCCCTCGAAGGGGGAGATCTCCCCGGCAAGCTCGCGGACTGCCAGGAGCGGGACCCGAGCCTGTGCGAAGTCTACCTGGTAGAGGGCGACTCAGCGGGTGGCTCGGCAAAGCAGGGTCGCGACAGGAAGTACCAGGCGATCCTGCCCCTTCGCGGCAAGATCCTCAACGTCGAGAAGGCTCGATTCGACAAGATGCTCGCGAACAACGAGGTTCGGACCATCATCAGCGCGCTGGGCTGCGGCATCGGTATCGACTACGACCCCGAGAAGCTACGCTACCACCGCATCATCATCATGACCGATGCCGATGTTGATGGATCCCACATCCGCACGCTGTTGTTGACCTTCTTCTATCGGCAGATGCCCGAGCTCGTGAAGGGTGGCCACCTCTACATCGCCCAGCCTCCGCTCTACAAGGTGAAGCGAGGCCGATCCCAGCAATACATCAAGGACGAGGCGGCTCAGGAGGAGTTCTTCTTCAGCCAGGGCATCAAGACCGTCAAGGTCACCGACATCGAAGAAGACGACATGCCCGCATTCGTGGCCAACCTGCGCGACTACCTGCAGCGACTCTCCAGGTTGGGACGGAAATATCCAGAGAACATCACCGAGGCCTTCTACCATGTGACCGGCGGTTTGGTGGCTGGAGATCTGCACGCGCTCGCCGAGAGGCTTCACCAGCATCTGCGCGATATCGAGCCTCATCTGCGAGTGGTACACGTGCGCCCGGCGGCCGACAGCGATGTGCCCTGTATCGAAGTCAGAGCCGAGATCCGTGGGGTCGAGCGCGATATTCGTCTGGTCAGCCACCTCGGCGAGCACCAGACGATCACCGATGTGTACACCGAGCTCATCGAGCACGCTCAGCTGCCGCTCGCCCTGAAATCCGGGAACGTCGAGCGCACAGCCGACACATGGGGTCGCGCACTGGCAGCGTTGATGGAGCTGTCGCAGCGCGGCTACGACGTCCAGCGCTACAAGGGCCTCGGCGAGATGAATCCCGAGCAGCTCTGGGAGACCACCATGGATCCGACGGTCCGAAGCCTCCAGGTGGTCGAAGCCGACGACGTGATGGCCGCCGACACGATGTTCACGGTGCTGATGGGCGATGCCGTCGAGCCGCGCCGGGCCTTCATCGAGACCAACGCGCTCAACGTCCGGAACCTGGATGTCTAACTTGGTTGTCTAGCGCGGGGCGAAGGTCCCGTCCTGCCCGATAACGGGCGCTGAATCACCAAAATCTTCGCTAGATAGACTTCTGATCAGGTCGACCGCGGTCCGTTCGGGGTCGGCAACGGGCACCCCTTGGCCCTCCTGGCGGACCGGGAAGATCTGGCCATTCACGAGCTTGCCGTCGGCGTCGAGCACCACCTCGAGGACCAGGCTGGTGGCGAGGTGACGATCCAGGCCGAAGCGTCCATAGGTGGCGAAGTTCCCAAGGGAATAGGCCACTAATCGGCCGTCGATCAGCTGCATCCCCCGCGGAACGTGGGGACCGTGCCCGAGGACCAGGTCGGCGCCCGCATCGACGAGTGTCTTGGCAAAAGCTCGGAGGTGACCACGATTTTCGCCGTAGAAGGTCTCCTGTTTGTCGGGCACGTGTAGGGCGCCGTTGCCCTCGGCTCCTCCGTGGAAGCTGGCGATCACCAGGTCGTGGTTGGCGTCGAGGGCTTCGATCAGGGTCTTGGCAGTGTCGTGGTCGTTGACGTAGTGGCTGCTGCGGCTCGTGTGGAAGCCTATGAGTGCGACCTTGACGCCCTCGTGTTCGAGGCTGGCGACGGTTCCCGGTCGTCCGGAAAAGGCGATTCCGAGCCGCTGGAGGGTCTCTTCGGTCTGGGTTCGGCAGAACGATCCGAAGTCTCCGGCGTGATTGTTGGCGGTGGACATGACGTCGAAACCGGCGTCCACGAGGTACTTTCCGTACCGGGTCGGCGTGCGGAAGGCGTAGCAGTTGGCGCCGGGTTTGCACTTGTTGGTCTGGCCGCCGTCGCAGAGCGGACCCTCCAGGTTTCCGAAGGTGAAGTCGGCGTCATTGAGCAGGTCTGACACCCCGGCGAGGATCTGTGCTCCGTCATTTGGCGGCAAGTGGGCCTTTGGATCTGGAAAGTCGGTGCCCATCATGATGTCGCCCACCGCGCGCAGACGAAGGGTCCAGCCCGCTGGCGGTGCCTTGCGAACCGAGCCGGGGGCCGTCTTGCCCGCGTCTCGGATCGCGTTGAGGCTGTCAAGGTGAGCGCGTGCCGTCGGTAGATGCTGGTCGACCTCCGGATGATCGGGCTTCAGCCCTTTGACTCGCGTCCAGTGGGACACCACCTGCTCCCAGTCCCCTCGCGTCCAATAGCTCCAGCCGATTTCCCAGTGGCAAGCGACGTGATCAGCCTCCACCTCCAAGCACTTGCCGTAGTGTTCGAGGGCGGTGTTGGCGTCTCCGGCGACTTGGGCGGCGACACCAGCCTTATGCTCGACGTCGGCTGGGGAGGCAAGCGCCAACGATGCGGCAATGAGGGTCCAGATCATCGGGGAAGATCCTGGTTAATGGGCGGGGAAAAAAGAGGGCGGCGGAGGGGGTCTGCGTCGGGTTTTTGGGTTAGTATGCCGGGCCTACCCGCACGTCCCCATTACCCCGGAAAACCGTCCAATGGACAGCACCTTCGCCAAGCACGTCATTCCGATCCGCATCGAAGACGAGATGCGGAACTCGTACTTGGATTACTCGATGTCGGTCATCATCGGGCGGGCGCTGCCTGACGTTCGCGATGGCCTGAAACCAGTCCACAGGCGCATCCTGTACGCGATGCACCGAGAGGGTCTGCACGCCAGCAAAAAGTACAGCAAGTGTGCTGGTGTCGTCGGCGAAGTCCTCAAAAAGTACCATCCCCACGGGGATAGCGCGGTCTACGACGCCTTGGTCCGAATGGCTCAGCCATGGAACCTCCGGTACATGTTGGTGGACGGGCAGGGCAACTTCGGCTCGGTCGACGGCGATCCGGCGGCGGCCTATCGGTACACCGAGTGCAAGATGACCAAGCTCGCCGAAGAGCTGCTGGTCGACATCGACAAGGAGACCGTCAACTTCTCCCCGAACTTCGACGGCGAGGTCCTGGAGCCGGACGTTCTCCCGGCAAAGTTCCCGAATCTCCTCGTGAATGGTGCAGACGGAATCGCCGTCGGCATGGCTACCAAGATCCCGCCGCACAACCTCGGTGAGATCATTGACGCCTGTATCGCCGTCATCGACAACCCCGACCTCACGTTCGAAGAGCTCCTCGACATCGTCCCGGGTCCAGACTTCCCTACCGGCGGCACAATCTATGGCCGAACCGGGATTCGCGACGCCTACGAAAAGGGCCGCGGTCGGGTCGTGGTGCGGGGCCGTGCCGAGTTCGAAGAGCTCTCCAATGGTCGCACCGCGATCATCATCGACGAGCTGCCCTTCCAGGTGAACAAGGCGCGTCTGATCGAGCAAATTGCCGATCTCGTCAAGGACAAGCGACTCGAGGGCGTGCACGCTCTTCGCGACGAATCCGACCGCCACGGCATGCGGATCGTCATCGAACTCAAGTTCGACACCTTCGAAGAAGTGGTGCTCAACCATCTGTACAAGAGTACTGCTTTGCAGCAGACTTTCGGCGTGATCATGCTCGCGATCGTGCACCAGCTTCCGCGGGTGTTGTCGCTGCGCGAGATGCTGCAGCACTACATCTCCCATCGGCGCGAAGTCGTCCTCCGCAGGACCCGCTTCGAGCTGCGAAAGGCCAGGGAGCGCGCCCATATCCTCGAGGGCTACCAGATCGCGCTGGACAATATCGACGCGGTGATCACCCTCATTCGCGGCAGCGCCAACGTGAACATCGCCCGCGAAGGCCTGGTGAGCCAGTTCGGTTTGTCGGAGATCCAGGCGAACGCGATTCTCGAGATGCGTCTCCAGCGCCTGACCGGCATGGAGCGCCAGAAGATCGACGAAGAGTACGACGCCATCATGGAGCGAATCGCAGGTTACGAGGCCATTCTCGCGTCCGAGCTCCTGCTGATGTCGGTGGTCAAGGACGAGCTCATCGAGATCCGCGCCAAGTACGCGGATCAGCGCCGAACCCGCATCGTCGACGCCCGCAGCGAGCTGACCATGCACGATCTCGTCCCCGAGGAGGATCAGGTCGTGACGCTGTCGCACCTCGGCTACATCAAGCGCGTTCATCCTGATGAATGGCGGATGCAGCACCGCGGGGGCACCGGCAAGCGAGGCATGAAGACCCGCGACGAGGACTTCGTCACCTCGCTCTTCATCGCCAACACCCACTCGATCCTGATGGTCTTCACGACCGGCGGCAAGGTGTTCCCGCTCAATGTCTACGAAGTCCCGGAGGGAAGCCGGACATCGAAGGGTCGACCGATCGTGAATCTGGTACCTGTGCCCAAGGACGAGCGGGTGACCGCCGTCGTCAGCGTGCGCGACATCAGCGACGAGAACGAGGCCGATCTGGTGTTTGTCTCCCGCGAGGGCCTGGTGAAGCGGACACCCATCAAGGCCTACAAGAACATCCGGCAGGGCGGGCTGATCGCCTGTGGCGTCGCCGAGGGTGATCAAGTCGAGTGTGTGCGGGTGCTCGGTGCCGAGGATCAGGTCGACGTCATGATCCTCACCGCCCAGGGGCAGTGCATCCGGTTCCGCAGATCAGGACCCAAAGGCGCCCCGGTCTACGGTCGAACCGCTCGTGGAAACAAAGGGGTGAAGCTGCGCGATGGCGACTATGTGGTCGATGCGTTGCTGGTGCCCGCTGCCGACTCGGTGGAGCTGATCCCCGAAGAGGACGAAGATGCTCCGCCGCCCACTGAGGTCAGTCTCGATGAGATCACGCTCGACGAGCCCGCCGAGGATGAGGCCACTCTCGAAGATGAACACGAGACACTTCTCCTCACCGTTACGGAGCTCGGCTTCGGCAAGCGCACGCCGTTCCCGGAGTACAGAATCCAGGGCCGAAATGGCTTCGGGATCATCAGCCACAAGACAGGCGACGAGGTGGGCAAGGTTGTCGGTGCACGGGAGGTAAGCCCCGATCACCAGATTATGATTGTGACGGATACAGGGCGAGTAATCCGGATTTCGGCCGGGTCGGTTCGGGTCGTGAAGAGCCGCGCCTCGAAGGGTGTGCGGCTGATGCGGCTCGAGCCTGGAGAGCGGATCGTCGACATGGCCATCCTCGAGGACGACGACGACGACGACACGGTCGAGGTCATCCTGAGCGCCGCCGAGGCAAACGCTCTGAAAAAGGGCGAAGTCTTCACGGTCGGAGACGAAGAGTAGCCGTCTCGGTTAGACTCGCAGAACCTCATGGACACCGTGAACGAACCTCCAACCCCGATCCGGCCCTCCCTGCCCGCTCTGATTCGCGACGTGCTGTCCTCGAAGACCGCGTTCGGCATCTACGGCACGGGAGCGCTCACGCTATGCGGACTGGTGTTCGGACTGTCCCCCCTGTCGCCGCTGGCGCTTGGTGCCGGCGACCTGATGCTCGGCGTGGGACGGGCCGATCTGGCGGTCTGGCAGTACGACGCGATCGCCCAGCAGAACCCCGATCCGTACCTGCGCGTCAAGGCTCTGGAGCGCTCCGCCTCTGTGTGGTCGATCGAGCTCGGTGATCGAACAGAGGCCCGCAAGCGGCTGTTCACGCTCACCCAGCTCAATGTCGGTGTGGCCCAGGTGGCGTCCGTGCACGCGGAGATCGGCGCACTCTTCGACGAGCAGCACAAGCCGCGGCAGGCCGCTCGTCACTATGGGCAGGCCCACCAGCTGGATCCAGCCGGTGCCGAGGCAGCCGATCGTCTGGCCCGTGCCGCCGAGATCCTGCAGCGAGAGGGGCTCGACAAAAAGGCGCTGCAGGCGTGGACCGATCTCGCCAATGCCCATCCGAATTATCGCGCTCGCGCCGATCTCGGGCAAGCTCAGATTCGCCTGGCCCAGGGCGATGAACAATGGGCCCTCGGCCTCTTCGAGAGTGCGGAGAATGGCGAGGGCGATCTCGCCGCGATCGCTCGACTGGGCGCCGCGACATGCCTCGAGAGGCTCGGAGACCTGGACGAAGCCCTCGCCGCGCTCGACGCCGCAGACCTGCCCGAAGAGGTCCGCGAAACGCGCGCGGTGGAGATCATCGATCGCGCTGATCGACGCGCCCAACCGTCGCAGGCTCCGGTTGTGCCCGGCGAAACTCCAATTAGGTGACGCGCTCGCGCGCGCACACCTGAATCAATTCCGACCCGTCCGCTGCACAAGTACCTTCCAAACTTCGTTTAGACAGTACGTTGTGGTTGGCCGGGTGCAGAGTCGATGGGAGGGTGCGCGCTCTGACGCCACGGAGTAGATAGGCGCCCGCGCGGCCGCGACTTCGTGTCTCGGTCTTGACAGAGGTGCCCATGTCTCAATCCACCCGTCTTCTCGAACGCGCTCGCCAGGTCATCCCTGGAGGAGTCAACTCCCCAGTGCGTGCCTTCAAGGCCGTCGGGGGCGATCCGCCCTTCATTGCTCGCGGCGAAGGTGCCGAGATCATCGATGTAGATGGTCATCGCTACGTCGATCTCGTCTGCTCCTGGGGCGCCCTGCTCCTCGGACATGCCGACAATGGTGTGCTCGGGGCGACCATCGCTGCCGCTTCACGCGGATCGAGCTTTGGCGCTCCCACCGAAGGAGAGGTCGAGCTCGCCGAGCTGCTGTGCAAGAAGATGGACTCGGTGGAGAAGGTTCGTCTGGTCAGCTCCGGCACAGAGGCGACCATGCACGCGCTTCGGCTGGCACGCGGCGTGACGGGTCGAGAGCGAATCATCAAGATCGAGGGCTGCTACCACGGTGCCCACGACGCAATGCTCGTGCAAGCCGGGTCCGGTCTGGCGACATTCAACGTTCCGGGCTCCCCCGGTGTTCCCGCAGCCGTGGCCGAGTCGACGCTGCTGGCGCCCTTCAACAACCTCGACGCCATCAACGCGCTGCTCGAGAACAACAAGGATCAGGTCGCCGCCCTCATCGTCGAGCCGGTGGCGGGCAACATGGGCTGCATCCCGCCCAAACCAGGCTATCTCGAGGGTCTGCGCGAACTCAGCGCCAAGCACGGCGCGATCTTGATCTTCGACGAGGTGATGTCCGGATTCCGGGTTGGCGAGACCTGCGCCCAGGGCCTGTATGGCGTCACGCCCGATCTGAGCTGCTTCGGGAAGATCGTTGGCGGCGGCTATCCGCTGGCGGCCTTTGGCGGACGCGGGGATCTCATGGATCAGCTTGCTCCGGTCGGCAACGTCTACCAGGCGGGAACCCTGTCCGGAAATCCGGTCGCTGTCGCCGCTGGGCTCGCGACGCTCAAGCGCCTCGACCACACCGTGTACGACCACATCGAAGCGGTGGGCACTGCGCTTGAGGAGCAGCTCCGACCGGGCATCGACTACCACGGCTGCAGCATGCATCGGGTTGGTGGCATGTTCACGATCTTCTTCCGCGAAACGGCTCCCAACGACTTCGACGAGGTCAAGACCTGTGATTTCGATGCTTTCGGGCGGTTTTTCCGCGCTGCGCTCAACGGGGGTGTCTATCTGCCGCCGAGCCAGTACGAGGCTGCTTTCCTGTCTCACGCCCTCACTGAGCGCCACGTCGAGACAATCGTCGGAGGGATCAATGCCGCCCTCGTCGCAGCGCACATCTAGCCTCCAATGCCACACGCTGTTGCGGGGGATGGCCCTGGGATCGCCCGCACGCTAACTCGCCCCTCCCCCTGGGAAGACTATGGATGAAAGATCCCGGCTTTTTCAGGCAGGCTGCTCACGCGGCCTCCCTCGTTACCCAGCTCACCATTCTGGTGGTCCTTGGAACGTGGGTAGGAGCAAGGCTCGACGATTGGCTAGACACCGATCCCTGGCTGCTCCTTCTGGGGTGTTGCTCGGGTGTGGCTGCCGGTCTAGGAGTCATGATTCTCGGGTTCAACCGGATGCAAGGCGATGACGAGCAAGATCCCAACAATACTCCGTAGCACCGCGCTGGTACTCCCAGTGGCGTTCGCGATCGGGATGTGGATCGATGGGCCGTACCTGGCCACCAGCGCGCTGTTTGCCGGCGTGGTCACCCTGGTGAACCTCAAGTTCCTCGGGTGGCTGTCCACGAACTTCATCGCCGAGCTCGCAGCCGACGAAGATGCTCCCGGCTTCGGTGCCGACATTTGGGGCCTGGCCCTCGCCACCAAGTGGGTGGTCACGGTGCCGGTCTTTGGCTTCTTGATGATTTATACCTCGCCTATCGCAGTGGGAATCGGCTTGTCGACGGTCCTCTTGGCCCTGCCGATCGCAGCGGCCGTGCACGATCGCGGTGAGCCCACGCAAACCCCCGCTGCCTCCCCGATGGAGACGCGATGATCGCTTCTGGATTCTCCTGGTTCAACCTATTCGCGGCGCTCGATCAGAACACCGTGCTCACCAGTGTTGGCATCACCGAATACAACACGACGATCGCCCATGCGTGGTTGGCGTGTTTCGTGGTCGTGGTGTTTGCGGCCTACGCTCGCTGGACTCTGGGCAAGGCGCTGGCAAAGACCGATATCTCTCGGTACTTCTCCGACGAGACGCTCACCCCGCGCACCTTCTTCGAGCTGGTCATCGAGGGCATTCGCTTCTTTATGAGCGACATGCTCTCCAAGGCCGATGTGCGGGCCTTTCTGCCCTTGGTCGGCACGATGTTCCTGTACATCTGGACCTGCAACATCATGGGGATCATCCCCGGCTTCATCCCGCCCACCGACAACGTCAACACCAACGTCGGCATGGCGCTGATCTCGTTCCTGGTGTTCCTGTCCGTCGGCCTGTCGCGGGATCCCGTCGGCTTCATCAAGCACCTCATGGGCCCCGTCTGGTGGCTGGCGCCGCTGATGTTCGTCGTCGAGGTCATCAGCCTCTGCGTGCGTCCCCTGGCTCTCGTCCTTCGTCTCACCGGCAACATGTTCGGTGATCACCTCGTCTTCGGCATCATGAGCGATCTGGTGCCGCTCTTTGTGCCCGTCGTCTTCTTGTGCTTGGCCATCCTGGTCTCGACCATCCAGGCGTTTGTCTTCAGTCTGCTCACGGCGATCTACATCTACCTGTCGGTCCCCCATCACGAGCACGACGAAGCCCACGCCTAGTCCCTTACCCGAAATCGATCTGCAAACTACTCTCGAAAGGAGAGGAGGAATCATGAAAAACCTCAGCCGCGTCATCCCCGTAGCCCTCGCGCTGCTCTTCGTCAGCACCCCTGCTTTCGCCCAGGACGCCGTCACGGCACAGGGCTACATCGGCCTCGGCGCCGGCATCGCCATCGGCTTCGCGGCCCTCGGTGGTGGCATCGGCCAGGGCACCGCAGCCCGCGGCATGTACGAAAGCGTGTCCCGCAACCCGCAGGCGTCCGGCAAGCTGAACGCGCCGTTCTATGTCGGTATGGCGTTCATCGAGTCCCTGGTGATCTTCGCATTCGTCGTCGCCATGTCGCTGTACGGCCAGCTCGGGTAGCTCAACTCCTTTTTGGTGGCCTGGAAGCAGGCCTCTGGGGAGTTGCAAGCAGACGTGTACGCCCCGACGGGATCTCGCGATCTCCTCGGGGCGCTACTCGTTCGAAAGGCGCTACGGCGGGAGGACCTCACAGAGGGCCTCGACGTGGGCCAAGGCGTCTGGGTTGGCGTAGTCGTGGCTCGGATGTCCGGCCGCCGCCACAACGCTTGGAGGTACTCGAGCTGCCCACGATGGCGCAGCGCCAACACAGACGTGTTCGTCGCATGTCAGCTCCGGCCGCCTACCGCACGCCGTGGCCCAGAGCCCGACGTTGTCGATGAACTGCCGCTCGCTGACCGCTAGAAGTAGTAGGCGAGGAGATAGACACCCAACAGGATAGCGGCCCACATCGCCGTGGCGCCAGTGGGCCACGGCTCGCCGAGGAAGCCGGGGGGCTCGTGTGCCCGTCGCACCGAGGCCAGCCCGCCGTTGATGCCCTCGAAGAGCTGCTCCTTGGCGGCGTTCCCGGCTTCGACGCCCACCTGGTAGGTCAGGGTGAGGATGCTCGGGATGGCCTTGCGGTAGATCCACTCCACGTCGAGGTTCGTGGACTTGAGCTCTGGCGGGTACAGACCGGTCTTCTGCAGGAAGACGAAGGCCAAGGCCGACGATAGCAGGAGCTGGAGCATGGTGACGACGTGGGTGGTGTCGTAGGCGCTCCAGTCGACTTCGTAGGGAAGCAGCGCGTAGAGCGGGGCGGCGTACATGCCGATTGCGAGGCACAGGAACGCGGCGATGGCCATGGCCAGGAGCATGTTCCAGGGCGCTTCTTTGGGCCGATGTCCGCTGTCGTGGGCGAAGAAGGCGAAGTACGGGATCTTGATGCCCGAGTGGTGGAACACGCCGGCCGAAGCGAAGAGCAGGATGAGGAACACGACCGTGTGGTGTTCCTCGGCGGCCGCGGTGAGGATCATCGACTTGGTGACAAATCCACTGAAGAGCGGGAAGGCCGAGATCGCCATCGCGCCGATCACGCAGAAGATCATGGTCAGTGGCATCGTTCGGTACAGACCGCCGAGCTCCGACCCCTTGATCGTTCCGACCCGGTGCAGGACCGCGCCCATGCTCATAAAGAGCAGGCCCTTGTAGATGATGTGTGCGAAGGCGTGGCTCACGGTGCCATTGATGGCGAGCTCGGTGCCGATGCCAACGCCGACCACCATGTAGCCGAGCTGGTTGTTCAGGCTGTAGGCCAACACCCGGCGGAGGTCGTTCTCGATGACGGCGAAGAAGATCGGGAAGGCGGTCATGGCCGCGCCGATGGGGATCAGGATCTCGGTGCCTGCGAAGCCGCGACAGAGGGCGTAGATCGCCAGCTTTGTCGTGAACGCCGACAGCCAGACCGTCCCGGTGACCGTGGCTTCTGGATAGGCGTCCTGGAGCCAGTTGTGCAGGAACGGGAAGCAGGCCTTGATGCCAAAGGCCATCAGGATGAGCTTGCCGCCGGTGGTCTCGATCCCGATGTGGTTGAACGCGAGGACGCCGCTCTCCTCGTAGATCATCACCGCGCCGGCGAGCAGCAGAACGCCAGATCCAACCTGCATCATCAGGTAGCGGATGCCGGTGGCGTAGGACCTCTCGGTCCGTCTCGCCCAGATCAGGAAGACGCTGGTGATCGCGGTGGCTTCCCAGAAGACGAAGAGCGTGATCAGGTCGCCTGCACAGGCTGCCGCAACCGCCGATCCGGCGTAGGTGAGCCCGGCGAGGTGCTGGAGCCGGTCTTCGACGTGGAAGGCGAAGAGCATGCTCAGCGCGGCGGCGATGTGGAAGATGAACGCAAACAGGAAGGAGAGCCGGTCGAGGCGCACGATCTCGAGCTCGTATCCATAGGGATTCACGACCCAGGAGAAGTCGGCCGGCAGCATCCAGAGGTGAGCCATGCCGAGCAGCGTGATGAACACGCCAAAGGCCGAACGCACGGTCTTGTTCGGAAGAAGCGGCAGAAGCAGCCCTCCGAGGATCAGGATCGCGCCCGGCGGCAGCATCTCAATCATCGTAGAAGTCCTCGTCCTGCATCACGACCTTTCGCATCTGGGTCGCGGCGAGGACCAGTCCCACACAGGAGACAAAGCCATAGAAGGTGTGGAAACCCACGTATTCCTCGAAACCGTAGTGTCCGTGCTTGTGGTAGGTGAAGTCCCAGACCGTCACTGTGGCCGTCACTAGGATCAGGCAGACGATGACGACGTTCACCGTCATTGGATGGCCGATGAGGCGCGCCACAGGTGCCCAGAGCTTCATCAACATCTCAACCTCCCAACGGCAGGAGCAGGCTGTACAGAGAGTCGGCGTATACAAACAGGACGATGCAGCCGACGGCCGTGATGCACGGCGGGATGAAGCACAGAAGCGGTGCCTCGGCGAGACCCCAGCTATGGAGCGTGGTCACGTCTTCGTGATGCTCGCCGTGGTCGTCCTCGTGGTGCTCTTCCTCTGGGGGAGGAGCGATGAAGAAGGCCCGGCCAACCACCGGCATCAGGTAGCCGATGCTCAGCAGCGAGCTGATCATCAAGACCCCGATGAAGATGTGTTGATCGGCCTGGGCCGCACCGAGAGCGAGGTGCCACTTCGACCAGGATCCGCCCATGGGTGGGAGCCCGATGATCGACAGAGAGCCGAGGAAGAAGGCGCCCATTGTGAACGGCATCTTGCGGCCGATCCCGTCCATGGTGGAGATCTCGGTCTTGTGGGCGCCGACCATCAGCGCACCGGCGCAGAAGAACAGCGTGATCTTGCCCATCGCGTGCATGGCGATGTGCATGCCGGCCCCGATGACACCGGCGCTCGAGGCCAAGGCGGCTCCGAGCGTGATGTAGGCCAGCTGGCTCACCGTGGAGTAGGCCAGACGAGCCTTGAGGTTGTCCTTGGTCAAGGCGATGACCGACGACGCGAGCAGTGTGTAGGCCGCGACCCACATCAGCCACTCCGATGCGCCCTGCTCGGTGAGGAACTCGATGCCAAAGATGTAGACGATGATCTTCACGATCGTGAACACGCCGGCCTTGACCACCGCAACCGCGTGCAGGAGTGCGCTGACCGGAGTCGGTGCGACCATGGCGGCCGGAAGCCAGCGATGGAAGGGCATCAGCGCCGCCTTGCCGGTCCCGAAGGCGAAGAGCGCGAGCAGGAGGGCGACGCCGGGTCCACTGGCCTTGTCGGCGAGGATGCCGCCGGGCTGGAAGTCGAGGGTTCCAGCGATCGCGTAGGTCCAGATGATCGCCAGCAGCAGGAACGCTACCGAGGTCGACACCAAGATCCCCAGGTACAGGCGCCCGGCCTCAGCGGCCTTTTGTGTTCCGTGGTGGGTGACCAGGGGGTATGTCGAGAAGGTCAGCGTCTCGTAGAAGAGGAACAAGCTGAACAAGTTCGCGCTATAGGCGATCCCCAGTGCGGCGAAGATCGCGACGGCAAAGCACGTGAAGAACCGGGTCTGGTTGTCCTCGTGGTGCCCGCGCATGTAGCCAATTGCGTACAGCGAGGTGACGATCCACAACCCAGAGGCGACCAGCGCAAAGACCATGCCCAGGGGCTCGACCACGAACGCGATCTTCAGGTTGGGCGCGACCTCGAGGACGTCGAGCGCGGGCCTCTCACCGGCCATCACATGGGGGACGATCGTGCAGACGACGCCGAATGTCAGGACCCCTGTGATGAGGGTGACGGTCTCGCGCAGGTTTGGCCACTTGCCCGTCAACACAACGCCGATGGCGCCTAGTACGGGCAGCATCAGGGAGATGGCAATGGCGTTCTCTGGTGTCACATCGTCCCCAGCAGATGGCGAGCCGCCTGGTTTGCGATGCCGACGGTCCACGGGGTCCAGAGCCCGAAGACGATGCTGCCGCCAATGAGCAACCAGGTCGGGATCAACATGGATAGTGGGGCTTCTTCGGCCTCTTCTGCGGGGCCGGTCGCCTCACGGAAGTAGAGGACTTCCACCACTCGCCACACGTAGACGACGGCGAGCAGCGAGCTCAGCAGGATGGCGAATGCGATGCCGTACCAGCCCTTTTCGATGGCGCCGAGCACGATGTACCACTTGGAGATGAACCCCGCGGTCGCCGGCACGCCAATGAGTCCGAAGCCGCCGACGACAAAAGCGGCGGCGGTGATGGGCATGCGCCGTCCGAGGCCGGCCATGCCGTCGATCCTCGAGGAACTGAGCCGATAGGTGATGTTGGCGACCACCAGGAAGAGCCCTCCCTTGATGAGGGCGTGGTTGAACAGGTGCACGATGCCGCCGGTGAGTGCGTCGGTGTTCGCGATGCCCAGTCCAAGCGTCATGTAGCCGATCTGCGCGATGCTCGAATAGGCGAGCAGACGCTTGATGTCTTTCTGGTAGATCGCCGCGGTCGAGCCGATGAACATCGCCAGGAGCGACAGGCCGACGAGCATGCGGTCGAAGTTCAGGATCTCGAACACGAAGGTCGCGCCAAAGATCAGGAAGATCAACCGCAGCAGCACGTAGTAGGAGACCTTGGTCGCCGTTCCCGCCAGGAATGCGCCCACCGCCGAGGGGGCGAAGGTATAGGCGTTTGGAAGCCACTGATGCAGGGGGAAGACCGCGAGCTTGATGCTCACTCCGACGCACAGGAAGCCGAATGCGACGCGCATGGTGCGGGTGGTCGCTATCTCGAGGGTCAGGCGCCCGGCGATGTCGGCCATGTTCAGGGTGCCGGTCATCTGATAGACCAGGCCGATCCCGATGAGAATGAAGGTTCCGCCGATGGTTCCCATGATGAGGTAGGAGAACGCTGCCATCAGCGCTCGGCGGTCGTGGCCCATGCTGATCAGCGAATACGAGCCCAGGGACGAGATCTCCAGGAACACGAAGACGTTGAACAGGTCTCCGGTGATGGCGATGCCCATCAGGCCGGCGAGGGTCACCAGGAACGCGCTGTAGAACAGGTGGAGGCGACCGTCGGGGATCTCGAGGACCGAGCTCCCCGGCCCGTAGATGAGGACGATCGAGGCGATCATCGGCACGATCACCAGCACCGGGATGTTGGTCGGGTCGACGACATACTCGATGCCGAGCGGGGGCGCCCAGCCGCCCATGTCATAGGAGATCCGTTCGCCCGTGGCCCCGATCTGGCGAAGCAGCAAGACCGAGATCCCGAATGAGGTCCATGCCGTGATCACTGCGAGTACTCGCGCCGCGAATGCGTTGCGGACGAACATGCAGATCGCTGCAGCCAGCAGCGGCAAAACCACGGTCAGAGCAGGAAAATGGGCAGTCATCTACTGAGTAGCTCCTGCTTGCTGTCCATGTCGACGATCTCGTCCTCTTCGACGGTGCCGTAGGCCTCGTGGATGCGCACGGCGAGCGCGAGCCCAACCGCGGTCGTGGCGACGCCGACGACGATGGCGGTGAGCATGAGCACGTGGGGGATCGGGTTGCTGTACAAGACCTCGATCACGTCGATAGCCGCGTTTGCCCCATGTAGTGCGGCTTCAGCTCCATGTTCGGCTGCTGCCGTTCCGTGTTCGGCTGCGGCTTCGGCCCCGTGTTCAGCCGCTGCTGCTCCGTGTTCGACCGCTGCTGCTCCGTGTTCAGCCGCTGCTGCCCCGTGTTCCCCAGCTGCTTCGCCGTGGCCCCCGTGATCGGGTGGTTCGTAGCCGGGAATGATCGGGGCGGTGCCGCCCTTGACCTTGCCCATCGACACATAGAACATGATGACGGCGACCTGGAACATGTTCAGGCCCATCATCTTCTTCACCAGGTTCTCTCTGGCGATCACGATGTACAGACCCAGCATCATCAGGGCGATGCACATCCAGTAGTGCCAGTGCGCCGCGGCGGTGTCGAGGAAGGCGCTCACCTCTGCTCCCTTCCGGCAAACATGTAGTAGAGAGTGACCATCGTGCAGGTCACCGCGATGCCGACGCCGGCCTCGACCAGAATGATCCCAAGGTGCTGTCCGTGGAGGAGGTGCAGCGCGTCGAGTGCGTCATAGTCGAGGAAGTTCCCGCCTAGGAGCAGGGCCAACACTCCGGTGCCGCCGTATAGCAGGACCCCTGCCGCCATTCCGATCTCCATGGCGCGCTGGGGCACGGCCTGCTGCATGGCGTCGAGGCCGAACACCAGCCCGTACAGGATCAGGCCGGCGGCGAAGATCACACCGGCCTGGAATCCCCCACCGGGGCCAAAGTCGCCGTGGAACTGCACATAGAGGGCGAACAGGAGGATGAAGGGAATCAGGAACTTGGCGCCGATCCGCAGGATCAACAGCTCCTTCATCTTCATTGGGCGTCGCTCGCTCATGGGGCGCCCTCCAGCTCTTCGTCGGTTTCCGGCTCTTCGTCGGTTTCCGGCTCTTCGTCTTCACGCCTTCGTTTTGGGCCGCCGAGCAGGAGAATCACCCCGACGCCGGCCGTGAAGACCACCATGGTCTCGCCGTAGGTGTCGTAGCCTCGGTAGCTGGCCAGAACCGCGGTGACGATGTTCGGCATCGCGATATCTGTCTTGGTTCCCTCGATGTACTCGGGCGCGATGTGGTTGTGGATCGGGGCCTCGATGTCGCCATAGGCCGGCATGTCCTCGGTGCCGTAGATCAGGGCGGCGCCCGTGATCACGACCACCAACACCGCAGTGGGTTTGAAGCGGGACTGGTACTCCCGCTCCGACGTCAGTGCGAGAGTGCCAAGGATGAGGACCGTCGAGATCCCGGCTCCGACTGCGGCTTCGGTGAAGGCCACATCGACGGCGTCCATCAGCGTGAACAGGCCGGCGGACAGCAGGCTGAAGATCGCGAACAGCATCGCCGCAGCGAGCAGATCCTCGAGCCGAGTGATGACCAGCGCGATGGCCAGCAGGAGCGCGAAGAGCAGGAACTCAATCGGCATCTGCTACCACCCCTCGGGAGTAGGCCGCCTTGACCAGGGCGTGGCAGGCAATCGGGCTCGTGATGAGTACGAAGCCGAGCACGAAGACCAGCTTGACGCCGATGAGCGTCGGGCCAGCGAGGATCATCAGACCGAAGATGATGAGGGGCGCGCCCATCGTGTCGCCGATTCCCGCGGCGTGGGAGCGTGTGTAGAAGTCGGGAAGGCGATAGATGCCTATCCCGCTGATCACGCAGAAGAAGGCTCCAAACACCAGGAACGGCACGGCGAGGATCTCGACTATCGTCATTCCGCACGCCCCCGCTGGTGGTCGCTGCCGAGGCTGCCGTAGCGGGCGAACTTGCAGACGGCGATGACCCCGATGAAGTTCATCAGCGCGTAGACGATGGCCAAGTCGAGCCACTCCGGTCGCCCGGTATGGAAGCCGCTGACTGCGATGAGCAGCACAGTCTGGGTGCCGAAGGCGTTGGCGGCGAGGATCCGGTCGAAAACCGTTGGCCCAACTGCCGCTCGGTGGACTGCGATGCCCATGGTGACGAGCAGTCCGACAAGCGCAAAGGTCAGGGCGAACATCAGCTTGCGCCCTCGAGCTTGGTCACTTGGGCGTCCATTTCGCCGCTCTCGACCCCTTCTCGGGTGTTGTCGGTGAGCGCGTGCACCATGATGTAGCCGTCGCGAAGGTCCAGGGAGATCGTGCCGGGAGTGATCGTGATGCTGTTTGCGTAGATCACGCGCCCGAGATCGGTGTGCTGAGTCGTCTGTACTCTCACGATCTTCGGATGGATCGGCAGTGACGGGGTCAACACGACCCTGGCCACGTGCAGATTCGACATCAAGATCTCTTTGGCGAGCCAGGGCCCATAGATGAGTGGGCGATGAGCGAGGTGGTACGGATTGCTCTCGTCATCCACGAGATTCATGCGATGGGCGAGCCACATCACCAGCAAGATCGACCCGACACCAAAGAGCAGAATCAATGGTTCGTAGTGGCCGGACCATAGTAGCCAAGCAGTCGCCAGGAGGATGATTTGCGCCAGATACCGCAACCCGCCAGAATCCCTGTCTGAAAGCGCGCGTCTTGTAACGCGGCCGAACCCGTGTGGGGTGGGCTTTATGATCTACGGACGCCTTACGGAACAAGCACCCACACACGGGCGTTGTTTGCCGTGCTACAACAGCATCCCAGAGAGAGGTAGAAAGAAAATGGTCCGCATCCCATATCAGGCATTGGCCCTCGTTCTGCTCGTCATTCCGCTGGGAGCCCACGCGGGGAAGAAGAAAAAGAAGAAGGACAGTGGGCCGCCTCCGACGGGCTGGCAGACCCAGGAGGGGTGGGCTGGAAGTTGCTACTATCCCCCGGACTTTTCCGCCATGGGCGCTGGCGACAAGCGCATGGCGTGGCAGGCTACACGCAACGAGCTGATGGCCCAGTGGCAGGGTCAAAAGGGCGACGGCGTCTCTTTCGATGACAAGGCCGTGATCAATCTCGAGACCGCGCTGTTGGGTAAGCCCGAGCGCATCGAGCCAGTGTCAAAGGACAACCTCGAGCAGTGCATCACCGCGATGAAGGGCGGCGGCTTTGACGCGTGGGGTTCGTGGCTCGGCGCCCAGACCGCGCAACTCACGGCCGGCGAGTGCCCCTTTCCTCCGCTGGACTACACGCTCTTCGACTACCTGAGCATCCACGACGACTGGCAGATCCCCTGCAATGTCTGCAAGGGCGATCACATCAAGGTCAAAGGGTCGTCCATGGACTACTTCCGCATGGAGAAGGACGGGCCGTGGATCAACGTCGACGGCGACCCCGCGCAGCCGGCCTCGAGCCCCGATCTGCCTTGCAACGTCGAGGGCTGCTTCGTCGGTCAACTCATCATGCGCTACACCGGCGAGGACCACGTCACGACCGTCATCCCCATCGGCACCCGGAGCGACTTCCTGGTTCCCGGTCACGGCAGGATCGAGGTGATGATCAACGTCAATAACTTCGAAAACAACGTCTGGAAGGTCGAGAGCGGTCTGGAACATCACTCCAGTATCGAGTACTCTCCCGCGAAAAAGTAGCAAGCTAGGAGGATATCGTTGAAATTCCTCGTTGCAGCGGCCCTGTTCTTGGCACCGATGCAGGCGCTTGCTCAGGACTGCGAGCCCGACCTGACGTCCGACTGCGACGGTGATGGATTCACGGCCGAGAGCGGTGACTGCGACGATCTGGAGCGCGACGTCGCTCCCGGCAACCGCGAGGTATGCGACGACGAGCTCGACAACAACTGCGACGGGTTGTTCGACGAGGGTTGCGACATCGCTGTTCGGCAGGCGGGTATCCGCGGCGGCGGCGGCTGTACCGGTGGCGAAGGCGTGGGAACAGGGACGCCAGCGGCCTTCCTCATCTTCCCGCTCTTCTTCGCCTGGAATCGCAAGCGTTGATCTGGCTCCTCATCGCTCTCAGTGGAACCGCTTCCGCCCAGGATGTGATCACTCAGGACTACCCGATTGACGTCGAGCGGTTCAAGCCGGTCATGGACACCTATGGTTATGCGCTCACAGAGTCCTCGACGACGCTGCACAACCTACAGGTCGGGTTCGGAATGTGGGGGAACTACTCCCAGGATCCGGTGGTTCTCCTCTGGAATGGCAACCGGGTCATCGGCCCGGCTCCGAACTTTCCGGACGGGCTCATCGACGACCGATCGATCGTGAACTTCCAGGTCGGACTCGGCCTCGCCGACATCTTCTCGTTCTCTGTCGATCTGCCGGTAGTCGCATGGCAGGAGGGATATGAGCCTGCCGCCGAAGAGTCTCCGCAGGCGTTTGCCGAGCTCACCAGCGCTGGCATGGGCGACCTCAGGATCGCCCCGAAGTTCGTGCTGGCCGACATTCACGAGGGTTACCCGGTCGGCTTGTCCGTTTCGGGCCGGCTGGGCATTCCCACCGGTGACACCGCCTCCTTCATCGGCGACGGTGCGGTGAACTTCACGCCGATTGTAGCGCTCGAAGCCGCGGATGGTTCTATCCACGACCGCGAGTACATCTTCCGAACCGCGGTGAATGCCGGCGCGATCCTCAAGGCTCCCGACACGTTCCGGGATCTGGAGCTCGGCTCGGCGTTTCTGTACCGGGCCGCCTTTGCGGTTCACCCCGCACCCGCCATCGAGATCGGCTCCGATCTTGCCGGAGAGGTCTACGGCACGCGGACCGCCCACGCTCCCCTCGAGATCCTCCCCTGGCTCCGTGTCTTTCCGGTGGACTGGGTCGCGGTCACCGGCGGCATTGGCGTGGGTCTCAATCCCGGCCTCGGCTCCCCCGACTTCCGGGCCTGGGGTGGCGGCACCATCGCGCCGAGCTTCGATCCCCTCAGTCTCGATCGCGACGGGGACGGGATCCCGAACAAGTTCGACCTGTGCATCAACATTCCCGAGGACCTCGACGGCTGGGAAGACGAAGACGGCTGTCCCGAGGACGACAACGACAAGGACGGGATCCTGGATGTCTCCGACAGCTGCCCTCTCGATCCCGAAGATCCGGATGGCTTCCAGGATGAGGACGGCTGTCCCGAACCGGACAACGACAAGGACGGCGTGATGGACGTGAGCGACGGCTGCCCGCTCGATCCAGAGGACTTCGACGACTTCGAGGATCTCGATGGCTGTCCCGATGCCGACAACGACCGCGACGGCATCCCCGATCTCTCCGACGCCTGCCCGAACGCCGCCGAGACCTTCAACGGCTTCGAGGATGTGGATGGCTGCCCCGACGAGCGGCCCCATGTAGACACCGATGCCGACGGCTACACCGACGACGTCGACCAGTGCCCGTTCGACCCCGAAGACTTCGACAGCTTCGAGGATGAGGACGGATGCCCCGACGCAGACAACGATCAGGACGGGATCTTCGACGTCGAAGACCATTGTCCCTTCGATCCGGAGACCCCCAACGGCTACCTCGACGAGGACGGGTGTCCGGACGACAAGCCGAGCCGCGTCAGCGTTACCAAGTCCAAGATCGTGATCACCGACAAAGTGTTCTTCGAGACTGCCAAGGCGAAGATCCAACCGCTCTCTTTTGAGCTGCTGGAGGAGGTCGCGACCGTCATCAACGACCACGGGCACATCCAGAAGATCCGCGTCGAAGGCCACACAGACAGCGATGGCAGCGAGTCTTACAACAAGAAACTGTCCCAGTCGCGCGCCGACTCCGTGCGCGAGTTCCTCGTCAATGCGGGCGTGGAGCCCGCTCGTCTCGAAGCGGTCGGCTACGGCGAGGCCGAGCCCATCGACACGAACAGGACGGCAGAGGGCAAGGCCAACAACCGACGCGTCGAGTTCACCATCCTCGAACAGGAGGACTGAGGTGAGCACGCTACAAGCAACTACAATGGGTCCGTTCCCAAGGAGAGAACCATGATTCGAACCGCCATTCTGACAGCGACCTTCCTGGGCATGTCATCGACGGCGTTCGCCGGCTACGAGGCGTCGTCGTTCAAGCGCGAAGCGAAGCGGGGTGCCAACTTCTGGAATGCCGGATCGGCCCTCGACGGAAACCTAGAGTCCTGCTGGATGATCGATCCCGAAGACAAGAACGTCGGCCAGTGGATTCAGATGGATCTGCCGTCGGGCACGGTCGACAAGATCGCGCTGGTTCCGGGCTGGGACGTGAACGACAACAAGTTCTTCGACTACGCGCGCCTCAAGAAGATTCGCATCGAGATCTTCACCATGGACGGCACGACCCCCAAGCAGGTCGGCGAGCACACTGCAGACCTCGAGGACAAGCGAGGCTGGCAGTTCGTCGACTTCGAGGACGCCAAGATCGGCGGGGAGATCTTTGGTGGCCGAGTGCGAGTGACGGTCCTCGAGACCTATGACGGCAAAGACTATCCGAGCCTCGGCGTGTCCGAGTTCAGAGTACACCTCAAGGAATTCCCGGCGGATACCTTACAGATCTCGACGCAGCCAGACGCCGAGCCGGGCCACCTCGGTGACCTGATGCTCGACGGCAACACCCGCACCTTCTGGGCCGCGCCGAGCGGCGACGATCCGCCGAGCTTTGGCGTCTCGGCTCCGGGCTACGGCTTCGGCTCCCTGGGGATCACTCAGGGGCCCAAGACTCACGCTCGTCCAAAGACGGTCGAGATCGAGTCCCAGAACATCGGAATCACCCACGTCATGGAGGACAAGGCGGGGATGCAGTGGCTCCTGATGCCGGTCATCGTTGGATACACCGGTTCATCTTGGGGAAGCGCGACGGTGAAGATCATCGATACCTATCCAGCCGAGTCCGGAAACGGCGTCGCCATCTCCGAGATCAAGATGACGGCCGCGACCATCGAGGATCTCTAGCTCCCGGGAAACCGAGTCCTACCCGTCTTCGGGGGACTTCTTCTTTGAGCTGCCAAACACGTTGAAGAACGAGCTTGCCCAGGCCGAGTTGTCCTCGCCGGCCAGGATTCCGAGCTCGCCAGGATCGAGGAGCACGGCTGAACATGCGTTGCAGATCTCGATCTCTACGCCTCGAAAGACCTCTGTTCTCATGTCGTGTCCGCACTTGCCGCACTTGAGGTAGTGCAGCTCCTTGAGCGCGACGAGGGCTTCGGCGGCGGCTTTTGCGTCTTGGCTGGCCTTGAGCTTGGCCTTTTGCTCGGACTCGATCTTCTTGAAGTACTTTTCTTCCTGGGACACGTTTGCTCCGACTAGGGACAGGTGAGGCTGTGCTTTGAAAGTAGAGAAGTCGTCTCGCGCGTGGTGTCCCTGTCGTTGCCTGCGTTGGCGGTGCAAAGGTAGGGTTTGGCGTCGGCGATGTTCCCCTGCTCCAGCAGGGCGTACCCATAACCGTAGTTGGCCTCTGGATGGGAGGCTTTCATGTTTAGGGCTTTCTGGAACGTGGCGGCGGCCGCCGTTGGGTTGCTCATCTGGTTCCATCCCTTCGCGACGAGACCGCTGACAGACGGGGCCTTGGGTTTGGGCGGCGGGGGTTTGGGCGGCGGCTCTGGGTCTTCGGGCTCGACGCTGACCGTGCCGTTTTCCGGTTGGGGGTCGGGGTTGGGCACGACTTCTTCGAGGTCTGTGCCGGGCACCTCGACTTTGGTCGGCACGTTCTGGACGACCGCGGTGTTGCGCGACTTTACGTAGCTGAAGGCCGTATACCCGACCGGAATCCCGACCAGGAGGATCATCGCCGAGATTACGGCGATTACGGCGTATGCGAGGGTGCGTCGTCGTCGGGCCTTCGCAGATGCGATGAGCTGGCGCTCGAAGGCGTCGTCGTCTGCGCTGCCGAGGGATGAAGCGAGCCCAGGCCCCGAGTCTGCAGGTGCTCCCGAGAACTGGACGCCGGTGAGGCCAGGCTCGTTGCGCTCGGGTCGTGATGCCTGGGGTGGTGGCGGCGGTGACGGGACGGGTGAAGGGATCGGTACGGTGTGCTTTCTGCTCGCCATCGGCGGAGGCAGATCGTCCAGCATGGCTGGCGGCGCCACGCTCGGCGGTGGAGGTGCGTTTGGAACCGGAGCTCCAGCGAGGGGCTGTGGTTGAGGGCCACCCGGCAAATGTCCCGGCTGGACACCGATCAAGCGCTCGAGTGTGGACCATTCCAGGGTTGCCGCGCCGCAGGCCACACACACGTCGACGCTCATGCCCTTGACCACTTGGGGCCGTGTTGGGGAGTTGCATCTTCCGCAGTGCATGGGACTCTACCTATTCATGGGCAGGTGAGCTTGGCTGCTGCCAGCATGCCGGCGACCTCAGCCTTGGTCACGGCGTCAGGGGCCCTGGCCGCCTTGCACATATAGGGCTTGGCACCCGCTGGATCTCCCTTTGCAAGCATGATGTAGCCGACACCGAAGTTCGCGTCGGCGTTGCTGGAGCTGATGGCGAGGGCCTTGTTGAACAGGACCAGGGCGGCAGCGGGATCGCCGTCTGCATTTTCCCAGCCTTTGTCGATGAGCTGACCGAGGCTTAGGGGTTTATCAGCGGCGGGGGGCTCCGGCGCAGGAGGCGGTGGTTCCGGGGCTGGCGTCGGTGCGGGGGTGGGCTCCGGCGCGGGCGGCTCGGGTGTCGGGGCGGGCGCAGGCGGGTCGGGTGTTGGGGCCGGCTCCACGATTGGTGCGTCGGCGACGGCGTCTGGGGCATCCTCGGGGGTGCCGTCTTCCGGATCGGTGCCATCTTCCGCGTCTGTGCCGTCTTCTGGGTCATCTGTGCCGTCTTCCGGATCGGCGCCATCTTCCGGGTCGTCTGTGCCGTCTTCTGGGTCGTCTGTGCCGTCTTTGACCGGAGGATCTGGCTCGGGAACCGGGTCGGGTTGCACATTGTCAACGCCGATCACGCCGAGACCTGGATCGACGGGTTCGGGATCGCCGGAGGTGAGCCACGCGCCACCTGCGATGAGCCCGACGATCAACGTCAGGCCAGCTGCAGCGGCAAAGGCGTAGGGCTCCCAGCGGCGGCGTTTGACCTGATCTCTCGGAAGATCCCAGTCCGCGTCGAAGTCCACGTCGCCAGTCTCGTTGGTCTCGGCGGGTTTGGCGGGGAAGGCGAGGTCGTCGTCTTCTTCGTCGAAGTCCTCTTCGTCGTCTACCTCGAAGTCCTCACCTTCTTCGTGTTCGTCAGCTTCTTCTTCGGCCCCCGCCTCGAAGTCTTCGAAGTCCTCGAACTCTTCGAACTCGTCGTCATCGTCATCGTCATCATCGTCATCGGCTTCGGCAAAGACCTCTTCAGAAGCAGAGTCTGGAGCGAGAACGTCACCCCACCCCGAATCCGAGGCCGGGTCTGACGCAGCGGGAAAGCTGGGCGTCGGGATGGTCAGGGACGGGGCCGCCTCGATTCCAGAGGGCTGCGAGAATGGCGCCTCGGGAATGCCGAAGTCCTCGTCGAGCATAGCGGGAGGGGCGGGCTCGTCCAGCGATGGTGGATCGTCATAGGGTTGGCGGAAGTCATCCACTTCCTTGTCGTCCTTGTCGTCCACTCCCTGGTCGTCCACCTCCTGGTCGAACGCGCCCTTGTCGATGAGCTCTTCGGTCGGAAGAGGCGGAAGTCCCGTTGGAATGCCCTCGGTGTCATCGTCGTGCCACCCAACTTGGGTCGACCCGCCTCCGAAGGGTGTCTCGCCGCCAAACGGAAACGGGTTGGCATCGGCGATCGGCGCCACGGTAGCCGTCTCGACCTGCAACGAAGAGGGGCCGCTCTTGGCCATCGCGACGGGCGCGGGGCGTGGCGTCTTGATGATGGCGGCCGGCGGGTCGAAGTCCTCGCTCGGTGCTTTTCTGCTTGCTGGTTCCGGCGTCGGCTCCGGTTCGACGTCCATTGGCTCCGAGCCAGATACAGCGCTCGAGTCGGGGCTCGCGGGTTTGTTGGCGGCCTTGTCCGTGAAGTGTGGGCGGAGGTCTGCCCGGCTGCCAATGGGCTCCCAGCGGACGCCACCCTCGGAGACGAGATCGTGTCGATCGACCCGTCGCTCTTCGATCCAGCGCTTCAGCGTGTCCCAGTCGCGGACCATGTAGATCTGGCCATTCTGCTTCAAGAAGACGGCGCTGTCGTTGTCGTCCTCTTCGTCCTCTTCTTCGGCTTCGCTCTCTTCCGCGGGAGTGACAGAGATGTTCGTCGGCGCTGACAGGCTCGGTGCCGCAGGGGCATCGTGGGGATCCTCCGGAGGCGCCAGAGTGGGCGTGGACTGTGTATGCCCGACCTTTGCCTCTTCGGGTTGCGCGGAGGGCGTGACGCTCTGTGAGTGGCCACAGCTCGAGCATCGGAAGCGGAACGGTCGGCCTGACGAGATGACCCACGAGGGCGGATCCAGCTCGTGTTGGATTGCACAGTTCTCGCACTGGATCTTCAATGGCACACCAGTCGTCAGCCTCCACCTTCCTCGCCCGCGGGCGCCGGATCAGCTGGCGGTTCGGGGGCGGGGTCGGCAGCAGGAGCGGGCTCCTCTGCGGCAGGTTCGGGATCTTCGGCCGGGGGCTCCTCGGCGGCGGGCTCTTCGGGAGCAGGCTCCTCGGCCGGCTCTTCGGGAGGGGGCTCCTCGGCGGGCTCCTCGGCGGCGGGCTCTTCAGCGGCGGGCTCTTCAGCGGCGGGCTCTTCAGCCGGGTCTTCGGGAGGGGGCTCTTCAGCAGCGGGCTCGGCGGGCTCTTCA
>PJEL010000102.1_pt1 | contig 94326 bp, 82 predicted proteins | sample 1853271 | NCBI WGS metagenome assembly PJEL01 (sample SAMN08108733, study PRJNA415343) | Invertebrate metagenome, whole genome shotgun sequencing project. | host: Globobulimina | place: Sweden: Gullmar Fjord | collected 2015-08
TCATACAAAATTATAGTCGCAAACGACGAAAACTACGCACTAGCAGCTTAGGCTGCTTACCTTTGAAGATGGTTGCCTATTACCATCGGATAAGGGCACGCAAAATAGGATCGACTGGCGGCTTCGCTCGTAGCTTAAGGTCTAAAACTAATCGAGCTCGCCCCGAACTCCCTGCCTCTTGGGCCGTGACGGGTTAACTTAATAAAGTGGCCAAGCATGTGAAGATCAGTTAGTGGCGGATTGACGGACGTGGGTTCAATTCCCACCGCCTCCACCATACAATAGAACGGCCCGATACAGTTTAACTGCATCGGGCTTTTTTATGAACGCTCATATATTAAAGTAAGTATCCGCTAAAAATATAAGCACACTGAATACCTACTCACTTTTGATTAATATATTGCAAGCAAACCGCAGCGGCGGTGGTTCTATTCTCTACGGCTAATTAAGAAAGGCCAAACTCGTACTGCTAAAATTCTAAGCCTCTATGCGAAGAGTATGAGTACTCGGGATATTACCGAAGCTTTTCAAGAAATGTACGGTACAGATATTTCTGTCAGGATAAACGTGTCATCAATGAAGCTATATATCTGGTTTTAGGTATTAACATTGAGGTTCATAAAGAATTATTGGGAATGTGGATATCAGAAAAGTATACCGCAGACGGAAGCAAAATGTTTCCGTCGATGCGGCCATGTATGATTAGTTATTGACTTGAATCCCCCTCTTCTGAAGGCTTCCCTTCTCGCTTATTCTGCATGGTTTTAATTAATTCTTCTTCAATTTTCATGAACAAATTAAAAAAATGTTCGTCGAACCCCATATCATCTCCTTCGTTACGCCAGCTATGAAATAAGGTATCAAAGTGCTTATTTTCAAAGCGTGTAAATTCTTGCTTAAGTTGCTCTACCTTGTCGGCATTCGTTCCCAAAAGTTTTAATGCTTCACCCCCTAGCGTCAGTGCCGAGTTATAAACTTCGCTAATCACATAATCAGCCCCAGCTTCTTTTAACTCAAACAGTTGCCCTCGGTCATATGCTCGCGCTAATATTTTCACATGGCTATGTGTAAGCTTTATATGCTTTACCATGTCAATCGCGCGCACACTGTCATCAATAGCGACAACCATTAATTTTGCATTTTCTATGCCTGCGGTATGCAGTAAATCTGGCCGCGATGCATCACCGTAAAAACTTTTAACATTCACTTTACGCATTCGATCGATTTGACTAATTTTATAATCAAGCACAACGGTTGGTATATTATTAGCAATGAGCAAACGATTGACGACCTGACCAAATCGGCCAATACCCGCAATAATCACTTTACCTTCTTCATCTATATCATCTGCGTCACGATCTGGACCTTTTTGTGTAAACCGTGGCAAGATAACCTTATCAAAAATGATGAATAACATGGGCGTAAGGAACATAGACAACGCAACAACGATGGATAGCATCTGAGCCAATTTTTCTGGCAAGATATGTTGTGAAATTGCATAGCTAAGTAATACAAGACCAAACTCCCCTGCTTGAGCAAGACTTAAGAAAAATAACCAACGGTCACTGCCCTGTATTTTAAAGAGTACGGCTAATACAAGTAGTATCAGTGCTTTTAGCACCATCAAACCCAAAGCCAGTCCAACAATCGTTACGAGGTTGTCATTAAGAAGGGTGAGATTAATATCAGCGCCTACGGTGATAAAAAATAGACCAAGTAATAAACCTTTGAATGGTTCGATATCTGCTTCTAATTCGTGGCGGAATTCACTACTGGCCAAAACGACCCCCGCTAAAAAAGTACCCAGTGCAGGGGAAAGTCCTACTAAACTTATTAATGCCGCAATCCCGATAACAAGCATTAAAGCGGTAGCCGTAAATACTTCTGGTAATCCTGTGGTGGCAACATAGCGAAATAGTGGGCGACTAAGATAATGCCCGCCAATCACCAAGCCAATAATAGACGCCAAGATAACAATGGCGGCCGCCCAGGCAGGTAACCCAGCCACTAAGCTTAATTCTTCATGCTGTGCTGCATTATTAACAAGATTAGCTGCGGCTGTCTGTAATTCTGGTATCGCTAATAAAGGTAATAACGCCAAGATAGGAATAACAGCGATATCTTGAAACAGTAATACGGAAAATGCACTGCGCCCACCTTCCGTTTTAGTCAAGCCTTTCTCATTAAACGTTTGCAGCACCAGTGCGGTGGATGACAAAGAAAAAATCAAGCCAATGGCTAGCGCTATTGTCCAGCTTTGCCCTAGTAGTAACGCGATCCCAAAAATAATCAGGGTAGTTAGTAATAGTTGTAATCCTCCTAGGCCTAATAGGCGATTGCGTAATTTCCATAATGCAGAAGGTTCAAGCTCTAACCCGACCAAGAACAACATCATTACTACGCCAAACTCGGCAAAATGCTGAATCGTTGAAGCCTCTTGCCCGACCAAGCCCATAACAGGCCCGATAATCACTCCCGCAATGAGATACCCTAATACCGATCCTAAACCAAAACGCTTAGCCAGCGGTACCATGACCACCGCTGCACAAAGATAAATAAATGCCTGTACAAATAAACCTGTCATACAAATTCTGACTCCCGCATGCTTATGAAGATTATTGTTAATAAGATAAAAATATTGTGTGGCAGAGCGCTACAATTATCAAGTTACGACTCAATTGTACGCTTGGCTGGCTTATATATGAAAATTCGAATATATTAGTTTTATAATTAGTTGCCCCAGACCTAAGTATCACGTTGGAGAAGCTTTATGTTTATCATTTTCACCCAACTCGCCGATTGGCTAACGTACTCGGTCATGGGCTTGTCGCCTGATTTAAAGCTTGCCGATGCGGTGCATTTCTTTATTGAAGACGTCACTAAAATCTATGCTTTATTGATGATAATGATCTACTTCATTGCACTTTTAAGAGCTTCATTGAATGTAGAGCGCGTGCGCGATTATTTAGCAGGTAAAAATCGTGGCATAGGCTATTTACTGGGTTCCAGCTTTGGCGCGATTACTCCCTTTTGTTCGTGTTCCAGTATTCCAGTATTTCTAGGGTTTACCTCTGCGGGCATTCCGGTAGGCATAACCATGTCTTTTCTTCTTACCTCGCCGCTAATAAATGAGGTCGCGGTTTTATTATTGATGAGTTTACTCGGCTGGAAATTCACCCTGCTTTATATTGTCGTGGGAATGACCGTAGGCATTTTAGGCGGCATGTTTTTAGATGCAATCAAAGCTGAGCGTTGGCTGCAATCTTTCGCTGCGAAAGCACTCGAAAATGGTCAAAAAAACCAATCGGCCACTAACAATACGTCATCAGAAGACTCTCAAATACACAGCCCAATCAACAGTCAGGCGCTTAGCTTTTCCGAACGCCATCGCTTTGCAAAAGATGAGACCTTAGAAATTTTTGCCCGAGTATGGAAATGGGTCATCATTGGTGTTGGCCTAGGGGCTGCACTGCACGGTTTTGTGCCCGATGGTTGGATTGAACAATATCTTGGTGATGGTCAGTGGTGGTCGGTTCCTGCCGCGGTTATTCTAGGAATACCGCTGTATTCAAATGCGACGGGGGTTATTCCGATTATGGAAAGCCTGATCAATAATGGTTTACCTGTCGGCACGACTCTGGCGTTTTGTATGAGTACCGTAGCCGCAAGTTTTCCTGAGTTTATCCTATTAAAACAAGTCATGCAGTGGCGTCTATTGGCCATTGTATTTTTCATGCTACTAATTTCATTCACTCTAATTGGGTGGGTATTCAATGCGTTTTCTTCTTTCTTATAAGTAAGGTGATTTATGAAACAGATAAAAGTATTAGGCAGTGGCTGCAAAAAGTGCACTAAAACAGCTGAAGCTATTGAAAGAATTGCTCTTGAGAAAGGGGTGGAAGTGAATGTTACGAAAGAGACCGATGTGCAAGTGATTATGTCTTATAACGTTATGAGTACACCTGCCGTTGTGATTGATGAGAAACTTGTCCATTCTGGCTCGATGCCCCATACCGATCAAATTATAGAGTGGCTTTCACAATAACTTAACCATCAACGGGTTTAATGTTCAGCATTAAATAACATGATTTAACTTGAGGTTTTTATGACAATTAAAGTAGGTATTAATGGTTTTGGTCGCATGGGTCGTTTGTCTTTTCGTGCAGCATTTGACTGGCCTGAAATAGAATTTGTGCAAATTAATGATGTTGCTGGTGATGCCGCGACTCTTGCCCATCTTATTACGTTCGATTCTATTCATGGCCGCTGGCAGCATGAAGCGTCTAGTGAAGTGACGGATGATGGCGCCTATATGGTTATCAACGGCCAACGAATTCGCTGCACACAGAATAAAGCAATCGCGGATACCGACTGGTCAGACTGCGATGTGGTTATTGAAGCCAGTGGTAAAATGAATTCTAAAGCCCTGCTACAAGCCTATCTTGATCAAGGCGTAAAGCGTGTTGTGGTAACGGCTCCTGTGAAAGAAGACGGTGTTTTGAACGTCGTTATGGGGGTTAACGAAAAGTTGTATGATAAAACCAAGCATTCAATCGTCACCGCTGCATCCTGTACTACCAACTGCCTTGCCCCTGTCGTAAAAGTGATTCATGAGAAATTTGGCATTAAGCATGGCTCGATGACAACGATTCATAGCATTACCAATACTCAAACTATTTTAGATGCGCCCCATAAAGATTTACGTCGTGCCCGTTCTTGCGGCGCAAGCTTAATTCCTACCACAACTGGTTCTGCGACTGCGATTACGCATATTTTTCCAGAGTTAAAAGGCAAGTTAAACGGCCATGCGGTTCGTGTCCCTCTGTCTAATGCCTCTCTAACAGATTGTGTTTTTGAATTAGAGTGCTCTACAACCGCTGAGGAAGTGAATGGGTTATTTAAAGACGCGTCTGAAAATGAACTGAAAGACATCTTGGGCTATGAAGAGCGCCCTTTGGTATCGATTGATTATAAAACCGATCCTCGTTCGACCATTATTGATGCGCTTTCTACTATGGTGGTTAATGGCACGCAATTAAAAATTTATGCTTGGTATGATAACGAATGGGGTTATGCAAACCGAGCGGCTGAACTCATGCGTATGGTAGCGTTGGCTGATTTAGATTAAATCTACGTGCTATTAAATATCAAACTTAGGATTAAAAAATGAATTGGCTTGCGCAGCTATCACCTGATATTCGTCAGTACATGATAGTGACTGGAAATTACTGGGCATTCACTCTGACTGACGGCGCGTTAAGAATGCTGGTCGTCTTATATTTCCATGGCTTAGGTTATAGCCCGCTGGACGTTGCCATGCTATTCATTTTTTATGAAGTTTTTGGGGTTATTACTAATTTAATTGGCGGCTGGTTAGGTGCGCGTTTAGGTTTAAATAAGACCATGAATATCGGCTTATTTATGCAAGTTATTGCCCTGTCTATGTTATTGGTACCATCAGAGATGTTATTAATACCTTGGGTGATGGCGGCACAAGCTCTGTCTGGTATCGCAAAAGATCTCAATAAAATGAGCGCTAAAAGCTCGGTTAAATTATTAGTTCCTAAAGATGCTGAAGGCCAGTTATATAAATGGATCGCCATTCTTACGGGCTCAAAAAATGCGCTAAAGGGTATTGGTTTTTTTCTTGGCGGGGCACTGCTGAGTCTGCTTGGATTTCAAGGTGCGATCTTGGGGATGGCAATCGCACTTACCATCGTTTGGATACTTAGCCTAATGAGCTTGAAAAAAGATTTAGGCAAAGCGAAGAATAAACCAAAATTTACCGAGCTGTTTTCTAAAAGCAAAGCGATTAACTATTTGTCGGCCGCCCGACTGTTTTTATTTGGTTCAAGAGACGTATGGTTTGTGATTGCACTGCCTGTTTACTTGGCCAGTCATTTCGGCTGGGATCATTGGTACGTGGGAGGATTTTTAGCCGCATGGATTATTGGCTATGGTTTTGTACAAACCATTGCACCCAAGATAACAGGAATTAAAAAGATAACCGACTCTCAAACGAAAGAGTCTAAAGCAGATACGCCCGACGGTCGTGATGCTTTTGGTTGGGCATTAGCCCTTGGCATCATTCCTATTATGATTGCGCTATCTCTTACCTATAATGATGATACTGGCTGGCTATCATCAACCGTATTATTAATTGGTCTAATGGTATTTGGTATTTTGTTTGCGATTAACTCTTCATTGCACAGCTATTTGATCGTCAGTTATGCTTCTGATGATGGCGTCTCTCTTGATGTTGGCTTTTATTATATGGCAAATGCAATGGGACGATTAATCGGTACATTATTATCTGGCTGGTTATATCAAGACTACGGACTCGCCGTTTGCTTATGGGTCTCGGCCGCCTTCATTATACTAACGTCAATTATTTCACTAAAACTGCCTGCGTCTTCTACTTCTTTAGCCAACAAGAAATAGAAGGGCAAGGCGAATATCAATAATTAATGCCAAGCTTCACGAGGGTTAAAGCTTTCTTGCTCTGCCATTTTTTGCCATAAAGCTTCACTTTTAGCTGTCATCTTTTCTGGCATTGCTATTTTAACTACGGCCAAAAAATCACCGGTGGAGGTTTTATTTTTTAAGCCTTTGCCTTTAATGCGAAATTTCTTCCCAGAAGAAGTATTCGCAGGCACCGTTAAGCTAATTTTTCCGCTTAACGTTGGAATCGTGATCTTAGTTCCTAATGCGGCTTCCCAAGGTGTAATCGGCATTGTTAGTTCAACATCCTGACCGTTTACTTCAAATAAGGCATGTTTTGCCACATGAATATTTAAATAAAGATCGCCTGCACCCCCGCCATTACGACCAGGATGGCCTTGACCCGTAAGCCTAATTTTCTCTCCGTCGGTAACCCCTTGAGGTATTTTAACTTTCAAATTCTTTTTGATCCCTTGGCCATCAGCGCTAGGCAAGGTATAAGAAACCGTCTGCTCATTTACTTCTAACGTATCTTCCAAGCGTACCGACAACTTAATCTCAACATCCTGACCACGAACACCGCGCGGCTGGCGCTGACCAAAACCTTGACCCCCAAATGCTGAAGAAAAGAAATCAGAAAAATCTCCTTCGAAACCCCCTTGCTGGAAACCGCCTTGTGAACGGCTAGACCCTTGCCAGCCTGGAGGTGGCTGAAAACTGCCATCAGCACGTTGACCGTATTTTTTAAGATCGTCAAAGTCTGCTCGCAGCTTTGGGTCTTTAAGCACTTGGTATGCTTCAGCAATTTCTTTAAATTTATCTTCTGCACCCGCCTCTGAGTTTACATCTGGGTGATATTTACGTGCTAATTTCCGGTAAGCTGTTTTAATGGTTGCTGCATCGGCGTCACTTTCCACACCTAAAACTTTGTAATAATCTTTAAAATCCATACTATTGATGACCTAAGGTTTAAAATATAACTATTTTCACAGCATGCTCTTCCGTTTAAAGAACCACAAGCTTCAAAAGGCAAACTGATGCACCTACGATTCATTTATCTTTACACCGTTGGTATTTTTACACTGCTTATCGCCAGTGCTAGCCACGCTGATTCTATAACAAATGATGTGGAAGCCGTTAACATAACGCACATCGCAGTCGCTTCAAATTTTACCCATACCATGAAAGCGCTGATTGCTCAGTTTGAACAACAGTCTCCTTACAAGGTAAAAGCCTCTTACGGCTCTTCTGGAAAAATATATGCTCAAATAAAACACGGAGCCCCTTTCGAGTTATTTTTCTCTGCTGATCAAAGCAAACCGATGGCGCTTTATAAGGAAGGCTTAAGCCATTCAGAGCCTTTTACTTATGCTTTCGGCGCGCTGGCGCTATGGTCAAATAATAACAAATTTCTCAGCCAACATTCGCTGACTAAAGATTCACAAAGTGAATATTCAAGGGGCAAAGACTTAACAAAACAGCAAATGAAGGCTCTTTTAGCATCCGCTAACGTTAATAAACTTGCCTTTGCAAATCCTAAACTGGCGCCCTATGGCAAGGCTGCTATGGATGTTTTATTAAATCTAGATTTAATAAAATCAACCCAGAAAAAATGGGTGAATGGTGAAAATATTGCACAAACCTATCAGTTTGTCAGTTCGGGAAATGCCGATCTTGGTTTTGTCGCGCTTTCGCAAGTACTTAAGCAATCTCCTACGGCATCAATATCCAATAAGCAGGGTCAATTTAAGCAAGAACATTTCTGGAAAGAGCAATTCTGGAAAGTCCCTGCTAATCTGTATCAACCCATTCGACAAGATGCCATATTACTCATACGCGGCGAACATAATAAAGCGGCTCTTAGTTTTATTCAGTTTTTAAATAGCACCGAAGCCCAAAACCTTATTCAATCGTACGGTTATCAATTTGAGGAAATACAGCAGAGTGAGAAGATATGATGTTATCTGCAGCTGATATAAGCGCGATCTGGTTAACCCTTCGTCTAGCAACCACGGTTACCCTTTTACTACTCATAATAGGCACGCCCATCGCTTGGTGGTTAGCCAGAACGCAATCGTGGCTAAAAGGCCCTATTGCTGCGATCGTTGCTTTGCCTTTGGTATTACCGCCCACCGTACTTGGATTTTATTTATTAATCGCGATGGGCCCTAATGGATTTATCGGTGAATTCACTCAAAGTCTAGGTTTAGGAACGCTGCCTTTTACATTTTGGGGCTTAGTCGTTGCTTCTATTATTTATTCTATGCCGTTTGTCGTGCAGCCCATTCAAAATGCAATGGAAGCTATCGGTGATCGGCCATTGGAAGTGGCCGCAACATTAAGAGCAGGACCTATTGATCGTTTTTTTACCATCGTTTTACCACTGGCAAAACCCGGTTTTATTACCGCCAGTATTTTGGGCTTTGCCCATACTATAGGGGAATTTGGTGTGATTTTAATGATTGGCGGCAATATTCCCGATGAAACGCGCGTTGTATCCGTACAGGTTTATGACCATGTTGAATCGTTAGAATATGCGCAAGCACATAGTTTATCGGCGTTATTACTTGTGTTTTCTTTTGTCGTTTTATTAACGCTGTATTGGTCGCAGCGTAAATCCGCTACCGTAGGAGTGATGCGGTAATGATAGCAAATAATCATAAACTCATTCATACCCGCTTTAAGCTAAGCAATGGGGCTAAAAATGCACCAGAACATGTTTTTCTTGATGTCGACACCGCCATTCCTGCCTCTGGCATTACCGCTATTTTTGGCCATTCGGGTTCGGGAAAAACCAGTTTATTACGTTGTATTGCAGGCCTAGAAAAAGCAAACAATGGCCGACTAGTCATCAACTTTTCTGATCAAGAAAGTATTTGGCAAGATGATGGTATTTTTTTACCAACACATAACCGCCCTATCGGTTATGTGTTTCAAGAAGCGAGTTTATTCCCTCATTTAACCGCGCAAAAGAATTTGGCGTATGCCACAAAGAGGGCCATAAAACGGACTGATGCACCGAATGACTCAGAGTTTTATCAACGTGTTATTGATGTAATGGGCATTGAAAGTATTTTAGATCGTTACCCTAGCCAATTATCAGGCGGTGAGCGTCAGCGTATCGCCATTGCACGTGCATTATTGATTCAACCGCGCTTATTATTGATGGATGAACCGTTGGCGGCACTTGATCATCAGCGCAAGCAAGAAATACTGCCCTACTTAGAACGCTTACATCAAAGCTTTGATATCCCGATTCTGTATGTCAGTCATTCTATGGATGAAGTCGCACGTTTGGCTGATCATATTTTGGTATTGGATCAAGGCAAAGTCATAGCCGAAGGGGCCTTAACCGACGTTTTCTCACGCATTGATTTACCCCAGCGTTTAGAAGAAGAAAGTGGTGTTATTTTAAATGGAAAAATTGTCGAAAAAGATAATGAGTGGCAGTTAATGCGCATTGCATTCGCAGATAGCCATATCTGGATTCCTGATTGTACCGAGCCTAAAGAAACAGCACAGCCAAATGATGATGAAACCTTAGAGCACGCGGTTCGCATTCGAATTTTGGCAAAAGATGTGAGTTTGTCATTAAGCAATCATGAAGATACCAGCATTATAAATCGGATATTAGTGCGGGTCGTCGAGATTAAATCGGATAAAGATAAAGCAATGTCGTTGGTTCGTTTGAGAATGGGCAGTGAATTTTTAGTCGCCAAAATGACCAAAAAATCGGTTTATCATTTAAGCTTGGCACAAGGCATGGAAGTTTGGGCGCAAGTTAAATCTGTTGCGCTAGTGAGATAAATGTCGGCCTAAAGACCGACCTACCGTTAAGTATGAGTTTCAATGTAGGTCGTACTTTAGTGCGACGATATAAGTCGGCTTAAAGACCGACCTACGTATTAATGTGATTTATTAATCAGGGTATGTCATTTTCGCCTGAGGTTTAGCAAATACTAAATGATTAACGCCAATAGAGCGCTCTTCAAAACCCCCTTCACAGTAGCTCAAATAGAACTGCCACATGCGTTTAAAATCATCACTATAGCCAAATTCAGAGACCTGTTTTGTTTTTTCATTGAAGGTATCTTGCCATGCTTTTAGAGTGCGCGCGTAATGTAAGCCAAAATCTTGTGCTTGCACCAAATTCATATCACTTGCTTTTGTGCTAGCAGTCACCAAGGCGGTAACCGATGGAATACAGCTGCCAGGAAAAATATAGCGTTGAATAAAATCAACATCTTTTCGCGCCTGATCATAACGCTGATCAGTAATGGTAATTGCCTGAATCAAAGCAATACCTTCAGGCTTTAATAGCGATCCACAATGTTCAAAGAACGTATTATAAAATTTCCAGCCAACCGCTTCGATCATTTCAATCGATACTAACTTATCAAATTGACCTTCATAGTCTTTTCTAAGATCACGATAATCTTCTAATAACAGTGTAATTTTATCTTGTAGTCCTTCTTGCTCAATACGCTGCTTAGCTAAGTTAAATTGTTCTTGCGAGATGGTTGTTGTGGTTACTTTACAGCCGTAATTTTTAGCAGCGTAAATGGCAAAGCCACCCCAACCGGTACCAATTTCAACAACATGGTCATCAGCACACAGCTGCAGTTTTTCACAAATAATATTGAGTTTATTAAGTGATGCCTCTTCCATAGTCGCTTGCGCGGATGGGAAAATACCCGATGAATACATCATGGTTGGGTCAAGAAATAGCTCGAATAAGTCATTTCCTAAATCATAGTGTGCGGCAATATTTCTGCGCGACCCTTTCGCTGAGTTTTGATTAAAATAATGGAAAGTTTTCAAAAAAGGCTTCGATAATAATGCTAATCCACCCTCCATCTGGTCAAGAATATCCATATTACGAACCATAACTCTAACCAGCATGGTTAGGTCTGGGCTGCTCCAGTCACCGGTCATAAAGGATTCAGCAGCACCAATGCTACCACCCGTCATAATCTCACCGTAACAACTAACATCATGAACGATTAGACGTGCAATAAGGTCGGTTTCACTTTCTGCTTGGCCAAAACTAAAGACCACACCATTTTCTTCAATCTGCAAACAGCCTGTATGCAAGCTGACTAATTGACGGTGCACTAAATTTCTAGCAATTTTAGACATAACACCATTAGTAGGAATAAAGCTTTTTGATTTAGGTTCAATATTGGCAACAGAGGGCATATTCATAATTATTTCCTGATCTTATCCCTGCTCTCTTTATGTAAGCAGGGTGCATTATCTAAGGCCTGTTAAACTAGGGCGCTATGTGTATTGGCTACTGATTATTGGGTATTTTAGTCGGTATTTTTATTAATACTTACTCTTTATACGTATTTAAGAGCCAGGGTGATCATAAAAAGGAGACTTTTTTAACCAAAGTTTTAAAGCATTCCAGTAAATTCCTTTCAAGACCTTCAGCGTCATAAGAGGGTATTGAAATAATAGCTTTGGCATAACCTCTTTAAATTCATGCCGCTCTAATTTTAACGTTGCATCAAAGTGTTTCTCACCATCATCATCCGCTATTGGGCTATTCAAATGGTTGTCCATGTGCACTGATATTCTATCGCCGCGCTGCAAAACAGGAACTGAAAATACCCAGCGATAATCCATATTCATAGGATTAAAAGGTGATACATGAAAAATCTTTTCAAAATTAAAAATATGTTTATCTCGACCTCTGACATGATGCTTAATGCTGTCATGTTTATCGGCAAAGTGGCGGGCGACTGGCAATATATAGCTGTGCTTTTCATCCCACGGGGTATTGGTAATTTCTGCGACTATGGTTAGCAGCTCGCCATCGCTATTGAAGCAATAATAAAATGTAACCGGGTTAATGCAATAACCAAAGTGGCGAACATTGGTGAGCATCCTCACAGAAGATATTTCATTACCAACATGGCCCAACGCGGTTGTCACCCTATCGATTACTGCAAGTTTAAGATCCAAAATAGTTGGGTTTAAATAATCGCCGCGATTAAACGATGCTAAGTTGAATTTGCCTTTAGTGAAAAACCAATGTGTATTTAATAACACGGGTAATTCATCTAAATCTAAATACATCATAAACAATGAATAATCCAATCCATGACTCACCGGCTTAAAACGCCGGTGCCTAATACGGCCAACATAGACCGCACTTTTCATTGCAATAGGTTGAGCCTCAACATCTTCCCTATTCGAGCTTTTAACCACGGTGTGTTTAATCACAATCTCGCCTATTACAAATGTATTCCAAAAGATTTTGCCACTCGTAATGCACTATTCACACCGTCTTCGTGAAAGCCATTAAACCAATAGGCACCGCAATAATGGCTGCGATTTTTATTGTTAATTTCATTATGGCGCTGTTGAGCCGCAATGCCATCCATCGTAAATACGGGATGAGCATAATCGTATTTATCGATTATTTTCCCGGGTGCAATTTCAGCGGTACGATTCAACGTCACCATAAAATCATCTGGAGCATCATCGAAGTTCTGCAAGGCGTTCATGTGGTAGGTAACCATCGCATATTCACTTAAACGCTGCGGAATATGATAGTTCCATGCTGCCCATGCTAGTTTACGTTTAGGCATCAAGCGGCGATCGGTATGCAATACGACTTCGTTCATTTGATAAGGAATGGCACCCAAAATATCATTTTCTTGCTGAGTCGCATCCGTCAACATACTTAAAGCCTGATCACTATGACAAGAGAATACTACTTGATCAAACTCATGTATTTCACCCGCCACTGTTTTAATAATGACATTATCAGAAGATCGAGTTACTTCTGCGATAGGCGTATTAAGATGAATATTGTTTTTGAATGGCTCGATAAGCGGTTCAATATACGATTGTGAACCGTTACTGATAACACGCCACTGTGGACGATTATCCACACTGAGCATGCCGTGATTATTAAAAAACTTGAGGAAAAACTTTAAAGGAAATTCCATCATCACGTCAACTGAGGCAGACCATATCGCTGCTCCCATGGGTACAATATAGTGATTCACAAAGCGGTCACTATAACCGTGTTCTTTTACAAACTCGCCTAATGATTGAGTATCTGAAATCGTATCATTTTCAACCATTTCAACAGTTTGCTTATTAAAGCGTAAAATATCTTTAATCATCAGCCAAAAAGTAGGCTTTAGAATATTGCTTCGCTGTGCGAAAAGGCTATTTAAACTGGTGCCATTGTATTCAAGCCCTGTATTCTCATCGCGCACACTGAAGCTCATTTCAGATGCTTCGCTCGCAACGCCTAACTGGGTCATCAATTTAATGAAGTTAGGATATGTCCAATCGTTATAAACAATAAATCCCGTATTCACTGGGTAGGTTTTTCCTCCCGATTGCACTGATTTTGTATGGGTATGACCGCCTAGATATTCATTCGCTTCAAATAAGGTAACATCATGCTCTCGGCTTAATAAATAAGCGGATAATAGCCCGGATATTCCTGCACCAATCACGGCAATTTTTTGCTTTGCTTGTTGATTTGTTTGAGCTTGATGTTCGTTCATGCCTGTCACCTAATTTTTATTCTTGCTAATAGCGTATAGAAATATTGAAAGTTTTAATGTTTAAAAATGCCGATTATGCCAATCTATTTTTAAGAAAGAATATAATCCGTTTTAGCAAAGGAATGTGTTCGTATAATAGAGCACCGCCGTCAAAATAATCTCGATGGTACACAATTTTATCTTTATCGAAATTCAGTTGACTAGCACCTTTAACAGCAATCACCTGACCACTATTTAATTTTGGATGCTGATAAGACATAGTCCAAGTTAACATCGCGCTATTATCATCAAACCATTGATTTTCAAAATCAAAATGAATGTATTTAACGTTTTCATACAGGTTATCGAAGTATTCAAAGAGTGACTCAATGCCTTTGATGTTATGAAAGCAATCTTCAAAGATAATGGCGTCGTCGTATACGCTATTTAATAACTCGAAAGTCAATGTATCGCGATTAAGAGTATTATAAAGCTGCTGAAAACCTTCTACCGTTTTTTTACTTTGCATCATTAGACTTCCCCCTCTTTCGCGCGTTGACCTTCTTCTAAGATGCGGCGAGGTACAGGGTGTAGATCAGAGACAATGCCTACCCAACTCATCACTTTAAGAAGATAATAAGAAATATCAATTTCCCACCAATAAAACCCTTGGCGCGCGGAAACGGCAAAACGATGATGATTGTTATGCCAGCCTTCACCCAAGGTTAATAGCGCCAAGAAGATATTATTACGGCTATCATCTTTCGTATTAAAACGTCGCTTTCCCCACGTATGACATAAAGAGTTAATGGTAAAAGTAGAATGAGCTAATGCAACCGTTGAAATGAAGAACCCCCAAATCAACATTTGCCAGCCTGTTGTCCCCAATTCTGGATAATAGACTTCTAAAAACTTGCCAAAAAGAAAGATGGCTGTCGCACACAAAAAAGGAATCAAAATATCAAAACGATTAATGAACCTAAGTTCAGGAAATTTGGCTAAATCTTTGATCACACTATAATCTGTTTTAAAGGCATCTTCACTGGTAAACCAACCAACATGACTCCACCAGAAGCCATTTTTTGGGGAGTGCAAATCATTTTCTGTATCGGCGTATTTATGATGTTTGCGATGATGTGAAGCCCACCATAGAGGTCCACGCTGAGCCGAACTTGCCCCAATAATAGCGAATACAAATTGCCAAAAGCGATTCGTTTTAAAACTGCGATGAGAAAAATAACGATGATAAAAAGCCGTAATCGCAAACATTCTTAGCCAAAACATGGCTAAACAGACAATAATGGCAACGGGGCTCCAACCAACGACGAATACAAATAAACACGTAAGATGAACAGCAAAGAATGGAATAATTCTCTGCCAATTAACGTTTCTTGCATTAGCACCTTTCGATTTAAGGTCGCTATCATTGAATGATTCAGCTTCCGAATCTATCCAGCGAATTGCGTTATGACCTAATCGTTTAATGGCATTCATGTTGTTATTTTTTCCTTACGCAACAGGCGAAGTATTGAGATTTTTAAATAAAGCCTTGGTATGTTCAGCGGCTATTTTCAAATCAACAATGGGCATTGGATAGGAATATTGATTCGCTATCAACTTACTCGGTTGGTGTATTGCTTTGCCTTCAATAGCCGCAAGCTCTTTCACGTACTTACGCACAAAATCACCTTTTGGATCAAAGCGTTCAGCTTGTCGATAGGGATTAAAGATTCGAAAATAAGGCACTGCATCGACGCCGGTACTTGCCGACCATTGCCAGCCGCCATTGTTCGAGGCTAAATCAGCATCCGCGAGCTTACTGTAAAAATAAGCCTCACCTAAACGCCAATCAATCTGTAAGTGTTTGGTTAGAAACATCGCCACAACCATGCGCAATCGATTATGCATCCATCCGGTTGTATTCAACTGACGCATGGCTGCATCAACAATAGGGACACCAGTTTTACCCTGACACCAAGCTTGAAAATCTTTATTATCGCCTTTCCAATGAATGTTATCCGTTGCGTCCTTAAAAGGCTTTCCTTTACATACTTTGGGAAACGAAACCAATATGTGGCGATAAAAGTCACGCCATACCAGCTCATTAAGCCAGCATTTTTTACCCTCACCAGTGACTTCAGATAGCAATTCAATGTCGTGCTGAGTGCTGCTTACTAACGCTTGCAGGCACTGTCTTGTACTTAATACTCCCAATGCCAAATACACTGACAAGTGGCTGGTTGCATCAAGATCGGGGAAGTCACGTTGATTATGATATTGGCTAACATCTTGTTCAATGAATTCATTTAGTCGATCATGAGCTTCATCTTCACCCGTAGGCCACTGATTGTGTGTATCAATATCAATCAAATAGTCTTTAAGGCAATGAATATTAGAGGTTAGCTCAAGTGCTTGCTGAGCATCAGGCTTATTATAAAGAGGCCTAGCCAGTGAAGAGAGATTAGCATTCCAGTTTTTTGCAAAAGCAGAAAATACTTTGTAGCACTCGCCACTGCCATTAAGAATAAAGCCAGGCGCAACCATGCATTGGTCATGATAGCCCTGAGAGCTAATTCCAATATCGTTTAAAGAGCTGATTGTATTATTTGTGCAGGCTTTTTCGTTCACTTCGTATTCGTGGTTGTAATACATTTTACGAATATTCAGTTCACTGCTTAATTCTTTTAAGCGCTGGGGAACATTAGAGAAAAGTTCACAATCTAAAATAATCAAAGGGACATTTAATTTCGCTAATTGCTCTTCGAGTTCAATAAGATGATCAATAATTAAACGCTGCTTAATCGGTGCAAGGCCATGCTTATCCCATTGTTTATTCGCCAAGCAATAAACCGCTATCGATGGCCCTTGGCTCATGGCGTTATATAATGCAGGGTTGTCGTAGATACGCAAATCACTGCGCAACCAAACTAGATTCATCATAACAATTGTCTCATTCTAAAATCGGCTATTTTCTAAGCGTGCGGTGTGGACAGACTCAACGTTAACCAATCAGCCAGCTGCTTGCCACTAAACCATGCAGATTCAATTCCAATAAATTCACTACTGAGATAATCACCAATCAAAGCCAAGCCTTTGTCATCCCACAGATAACCTTCTTGCGTCAAAATGCCCTGTGAAATGCGTGAATACAACCAGCGATGCGAATAGCTATTTTTAACCGTTAGTATTTGCTTAAGGATGCACTCTAATTCTTTAATTAACAATACACTCACTTCATCGCCAGACAGCTCTAAATGATTATTAGTCCAACTCGCTGTTGCCTGAACCTGAAGCACGATTGAACCTTGCACATCTGCTCGAGAATGGGTGCTTGCATCGATCGTTAAAATTTCATTACCAAGCACCTGATTATGACGATCACGACCTGGTTTGAAACTCTCTTGGCTGATTGAATGAATAATATCGCTTTGCGGATAATGAATGCTTTCTAAATCGGATAATAGATTCTCGACTTCTAATCCCATCACCCATTGCGGATCAACTTCAACCGTGTCCAGCTTGGCTTTTAAAGGGGTTTCGTACGGTAGCAGATCATAAGCCTGAGCAGGCGGAGTGGCTAGAATGACATGCTTTGCTTTAGCCAATAGCTTCTTAGTATTGTTTTCTAACGTGAAAAGATGCCAGACCCCTTCCAAGTTCTCAATAGCCGTGACTCGGGTACTGAAGTGACATTCCAGATCTTTACTTAAATAACGCGTTAGTCCCGAATTTCTCGGCATACCAACATAATGAATGCTGTTATTTGTATCTTTAAACCAAGGTGCAATAATACCTAGCTGATGTAGCTCATCCAACTCGGCTGCAAAACCTTCGCTTTTGGCGGTAATACTGATGCTGCCTAAATCAAACGCCATGAAATGATCATGCTCATCGCGACTCGGCGATACTACACGCTTAGAGGACATTCGCCCTCCCGTACCGCGAGCCTTCTCAAACACAGCGACTTTACCGCCTTGTTGATTAAATCGATTAGCCGCGGTTAAACCTGCAATGCCTGCACCGATAACAGCAAAATCCAATAAATAGTCTACTTTCATGTCTTGATTGTCTATTTCAGCCAGTTGATTCATTTTTCTAGATTCATTTGATTCAATTGCCATTAATACGTTTAAAAACCCTCCTTGGATCATGGTCTATTAGAATATTTTTTATTGATTAATACTTTACCAATACAGGCCATTGCTTTAACTTTGCCTAGCTTGCATAACATTCATAACACACAGTGGGATCATTTTGACTCAGAGCACTCAGAGCAATGCTCAATATCTAAACCAACTGGTTTTGCAGATAGCACAAAAGAATGAACAAGCTTACCTAGAATTGTTTGAATCCTGTGCTGGCCGCTTAAAGGCCTATGCGATCAAGTGCGGCTCGAATTCATCTGACGCGGAAGACCTGCTTCAAGAATGCCTGCTAACGGTTTGGAATAAAGCACCTCAGTTTAACCCGAAAACCGCTTCGGCTATGACCTGGATGTATACCATCATTCGTAATAGACGCATTGATCTATTGCGCAAAGAAAAGCCTAATCTTATTCAATCATTTGATTTATGGCCTGACGGCGACCTAGAACAGACCTACGCTGATCAATTCGCCTCAACTCACCTTGATGATGATGTTGAAGGTGATCTAAATGCGAATCTAGTCCGTATACTCATAGAATCACTGCCAGAAGAGCAAAGACAAATCGTATACAAGGTCTATTTCGAAGGAAAGTCTCATAGCGAGATCGCCCTAGATCTTGGATTACCTCTTGGTACGATTAAATCTCGCTTACGTTTGGCGATGAAGAAACTTGATAACCTTGCGAAAGAACAAATGACATGGCTAATTATCATCCTGCTGACGAACTTTTAATGCAATTTGCTGCTGGGCAGCTGACCAATGCACTTGGTATTCAGACAGCTTGTCATCTTGAAAGCTGCAAATTGTGCCAACACAAAGCTCATCTTTATGAGCAACTTGGAGGAGACTTAATTGATATCTCAACTCCGGCCGAGGTTGCGCCTGATGCACAAGCAAGACTTCTAAATAATCTGCATAAACAGCAAGCATCTGCCGTGGATTTAACCCACACGTCTTCAATACAAAGTGAAGTCGAAATACTTTATAAAGAGCAGCTGGCTAATGCGAATCAGAGAGTGCCAAGGCCGCTACGACGCTTTGTGCCTGATTATTACGATAACTTACCTTGGTCTGGTTTTAGTAAAAGCATTCAAAGCTATGACTTGCCGTTTTCGGACGAGCAATATACTGCTCGCTTCTACAAAATAGCCGCGGGTAAAGAATTGCCTCAGCATACCCATAAAGGCAATGAGTTTACGTTAGTGATGTCTGGCAGCTTTTCAGATCTATCAGGTGATTATCATCCTGGGGATTTTGTCTTGGCAGATGACAGCACACACCATCAACCAAGAGCACATGAGAAAGAAGATTGCATCTGCTTTGCGGTAATGGATGCGCCCTTAAAAATGACAGGGTTCTTTGGACGTATGCTCAACCCCTTCATTAAATAAATCTCTTTTTGCAATCCACTTTTCCCATTACTGCGTATAAAAATCATCAGTAATGAGAAAAGAGGAAAGGAAAAAGATTATGATCAGCAATGAAATTATCTGGATTACAGGCGCGAGTAGCGGCATTGGCCGTGCCGTTGCCATACAACTTGCGAAACAAGGTAATCGAATCATTGCCTCTGGTCGTAACCGAGAAGCCCTTGCAAGCCTTGCGCTTGAATCTGATAACATTCTCCCCTTAGTGTGTGACCTAGTCACCGATACTCAAGCAGGTATTCGTAAATCACTGTCTGAATTCACCTCGCACATCGACCGTATTATTCTGTCTGCGGGTGATTGCCAATATTTGGATATCAATCAAGAAGATTGGTCGTGTATCAATCATGTAATGGATATTAATTTTCACGGCAGTATTAAAGCCATTCATGCCGCTTTACCTTTAATTGAACAATCAGATCGTGGTCATATTGTTGGAATTTCTTCAATGGCTAGTCTGGCGCCATTTACCCAAGCAGAAGCTTATGGTGCTTCTAAGGCGGCGCTGAGTTATTTTTTAAGTGCTTTACGCATTGATTTGAAAAATAAAAATATTGATGTCACCGATATTATGCCAGGATTCATTGATACCCCTCTGACCCAAAAAAATGATTTTTCCATGCCTTTCTTACTATCGCCAGACCAGGCCAGTGATAAAATTATTAAAGCCATTGAAAAACGCAGTTTTAATAGCGTATTTCCAAAGCGTTTATTTTGGTTATTCAAGTTTCTCTCTTGTATCCCAGGTATTTGGGCGAAAGCGAATGCCCCCAAAATCTCATCAGAGAAAGCACAATAATGCTCTCGGCCATTCGCTCTAGCCTTATCAAAAATAAAACACTATTAGTGAATGCTATCGCTTTTCAAGTTGTTTGGTTTATTTGTGTGCAAGGCCATAATCTACTCGCTTTACTCGCGGCGATAGTATTGCTTTTTATTTATAAACTGACGGTTAATCCCAGTTTAAAAACATGGCAAGCCTTGCTCACTTTTAGCCTAATTGGCTATTTAGGTGACGGCATTATCGCAATGTTATTTAACGTGAATTACTCCGCTACTAGCGACCCTTTATTATCACCAATATGGCTATTAGCACTGTGGCTAGCATTTTCGACAACCTTGAATCATTCAATGTCATGGCTATTCACCTCGTATTATCTAACGATATCCATTGCCTTATTAATGGTTCCACTGAGTTATTTGGCAGGTATTACCCTATCAGGTTCCAGTTTCACTCATGCTACTGGCTCAATATTATATTGGTTATTCTTCATTAGCGAAGGCCTCTGGTGGGCCATAGTACTTTTAAGTTATCAGAAATTTAACTCATCAAAAAAGGTGAAACATGATTAAAATACTACGATCGATATGCTTAATCGCACTCACTGCAACCGCCATTACTACGACAGCATTTGCTAACGACAAATCAGGGGGATTTATTGGCTATGCGTACGACCTTAAAACACAAGAACTTCTTTATACAGAACAACATAGCTACCCTAGCGCTGTAATTCATCAAGTTAAATACATAGAACCAGATGGTAAGCTATTTGCCAATAAAACAATCGATTACCAACACAGTTATCATGCCCCGAATATTCTGCAAAAAAATAATAGAAACGGTGAGTTGATTGATATAAAGCGAATCGAAGATAAAGATGGTCGACAAGAAACTCTCATTAAATATCAAGAAAATAAAAAAGAAAGCATAAAAACAGGTAGCGTAAATAACAACTCAAACTTGGTTATTGATGCCGGATTTAATCAGTTCATAATTAAGCACTGGGATACGTTAATAGCGGGTAAAAAAATGACCATTGATTATCTTATTCCTTCATCGCTAGACCATTATGAACTCAGCATAAAGAAAGAATCTTGCGAAGATAAAGGCCATCATTGCTTCTCTATATCAGCGTCCAGTTTCTTGATTAGCTTATTTTCCAGTGATTTAAAATTAACGTATAAAATCACAGAAAATAATCACATCCGCTTAATCAGCTTTCAAGGGCGATCAAACATTTGTGATAGCGAAGGCGATTATCAGGATGTAAAAATAATCTATCAATATGAGCAAGCATAAGGTGAAATCAATGAACACAATCTCCTCGTATTTTATTCTGTTATTTACCCTGCTATTTTTAAGTGCATGCAGCTCGGTTGATATAAAACAGTATGAGAACAATCAACCCAAGTTGATACTGGATCAGTTCTTTAACGGAGATCTGACGGCTCACGGAATTCTAAAAAACCGCAGCGGTGAAGTAACTCGCTATTTCAACGTCACGATGACAGGCACATGGGATGAAAATGGCATAGGAACCTTAGCCGAGAAATTCATTTTTGACGATAACAGCATTGAATACAGAACGTGGATATTTACGCCGATACAAACAGATAGCGGAATTCAGTATCAAGCAAAAGCGAATGATACATTATCAGAAACAATGATTGATTTGAGCGGTAATGCTTTCTTTATGAATTACGACCTACTGATCAATTATAAAGGTGATGATCTAGAGGTTAATATTGATGACAAAATGTACTTAGTCAGCGACAAGGTTATTATCAACGAATCAATAATGACTAAGTATGGTATTGAAGTCGGCTATATAATGCTAACCATTATTAAGCTATAACAGATTTAAGTTATAACAATTTTATAAGGGGCTAAGCCCCTTTTAGAATAAAAATGACACTAGTATTCTTTATAAGGTAAAAACTTACCCGATAATACGACATTCACTCGATCGCCTTTCGGGTCCGCTTCACGCTGAATGTCCATTGAGAAATCAATCGCACTCATAATGCCATCGCCAAACTCTTCATGGATCAGCTCCTTAATTGTTGATCCATAGACATTAACTATTTCATACCAGCGATAAATCAGTGGATCGCTGGGTACCGCTGTTGGTAATGAGCCTTTATAGGGGGCGATTTGCAGCCAAGCAATCGCTTCATCGGGTAATGAAAATATTTCACCTACGATTTCAGCTTGTTGCTTATTAAACGTCATCTGGCCTAAGCAGGCTGCTGTAGTCCACTCTTTAGATAAATTGAGGGCTTCTGCTACATCGTGCCATTTAATACCCTTCATAACTTTACTGGCTAAAATTAACTGGGTTACTTCATCGCGATTACTAATCATATTAGAACTCCTAATTGGATAACTTTATGGTTTTAATAAATACAGAATAATTAACGCCAAACCGAAGGAAATCCCCTGCCAAACAGCAACAGGATTGCGTTCAATAAGAGGTGGTCTAGTTTTATCTAAAAAGTTTTTATTTGGAGAGCGTAAATCATGCAAAAATTCGAATAGATCGTACTGGCGACGACCAGGAATCGGGCTCAGTGCTTTAGCAAGGGCATCATCGACCCACGAAGGTATTGCGCGCTCATCACTTAATAAGGATTTATAGTGAAGCTTCCTTTGCTCTGACAGTGTTTTCGTACGAGCCACTTTAGCGTCGTAAGGATAGGTACCCACCAATAAATAATAAGTAATGACCGCCAGTGAAAATAATTCAGATTGCACACTCCCTTGTTCGCCCAAAAAATACTCTGGCGCACTGTACAAGGCCGTGCCTAGCAAGTAGGTTGCTGGAGAGTCATTGCGCATCTCTTCTAACCCAGCAATATTTACTGAGCCAAAGTCTATAATTTTCAACGTACCCGACAAGTCTAAAATAATGTTTTCTGGGCGTAAGTCTTGATGCAGCATATCCATTTTATGAAAGGCATTTAATCCCTTGGCGATCTGTTCAATGAAACCTCGTACAATTTCTAGGCTAGGGTTTGGGTTATCCACGGCCCACTGTGCTAATGTTTGGCCTTCTATGTATTCAAAAACCGTATAAATATAATTACGTGGACGCTCTGCTAAATCGGCTTTTAATACATGAGCATTATTGATTCTTCTGGCGACCCACTCTTCTAATAAAAAACGTTCTAAATGCTCGGCATCTTGCTCTATATCACTTGCAGGTGCTTTTATAACGACTTGCTTAGCGCTTTTTATATCTTTTGCTAAATAGACTCGACTGCGACTATTAGCATGCAAACGCCTTATAATCAGATAGCCATCAAACTCCATTCTAGCGTCTAATAACGGAGGGAGTTTTAACTGTTCAACGTATTTACTTAAGTTAATCTGGCTTTCTTCAGGAAGCTGGTCAATACGAACTATTTGTATCGATAAATTATCATCACTGCCTAAGTCATATGCTTTATGCACAAGAGACTCAGCCGCTTTATTTAAATCATCACCTTGCTTCTTAATACTGCTGATAATGTCTTTAGAGGATAAAAAATCATAGATACCATCGGTGCAAACAATAAAAATATCATCCTTCGTCAGTGATATTGTTTGATGGTCAAACGTGCATTGCTGATTGATGCCTAAAGCGCGACTTAAGTAGCTTTTGCTATCGCTAATCCCTTCATTTGCCCATAACCTATGATCATTGGTTAACTGCTCTAACCCCAACGCGGTGAGTCGATAAATTCGGGTATCACCTACATGAAATAGATGAGCACTGCGATTTTTTAAAATCAAAGCACTGAAAGTAGAAACATAACCTTTGTCTTTATCGTAGCGCCCTGCGCCTGACATCGTTTGAGAATATAACCAAGAATTAATCGAGGTTAAAACGCGCTCTACCGAGCTTTTTACGGTCCAAGCTTCAGATGTGCAGTAATAATCATCGAGGAAGGTTTTAACGGCGGCTTCACTTGCGATGTGACTGGTATCGCTTGAGCTAATGCCATCGGCCATGGTTATAGCAATGCCTTTTAACGCAAGCAGAGATTTTTGGGGGATAAAAGAACCATGACAGTCTTGGTTTTTTGCTTTGCGCCCTTTATCGGAATATTGCCCTATTGAAACGCTGAGTTCGGCTGCCATGGTTTTCTTTCTTTTTAATGATGTATTTTAGTTATTCTCACTATTAATTAGCTTTTGCTAATGCCGCCGTACGAGTCTCGTTAGTGCGCTTTGGTGCTGTTCTAACGTGAGTGGTATAAATCGTTAAACCGGTAAACGCTAAACCGCCAACCAAGTTACCCAAAGCGGTAGGCACTTCATTCCATACGATATAATCCATGAAAGAGAACTCACCCCCCATAATCAGGCTGAATGGGAATAAAAACATGTTAACAACAGAATGTTCAAAACCCATATAGAAGAACAAAAAGATTGGCATCCACATAGCAATCACTTTGCCGCTAACAGAAGTAGAAATTAATGCGCCAACAACGCCTAACGATACCATCCAGTTGCACAACATACCGCGAACAAAAATAGTAAACCAACCATCAATACCATGAGCCGCATAACCTAATGTTCGCGCTTCACCAATGCTCGCTACTTTGGCACCAACTGCACCAGGGTCAACATTAAAACCGTAAGTGAAAATCCAAGCCATTAAAAAAGCCACGGTTAATGCACCCAAAAAATTACCAATAAAAACTAATCCCCAGTTTCTTAAAACACCATTAATGGTTACACCAGGACGTTTGTCTAACCAAGCCAGCGGTGCTAAAACAAAAACACCGGTTAATAAATCAAAGCCCATTAAATACAACATACAAAAACCAACAGGGAATAAAATAGCACCTAATAAAAAGCTGCCGGTATTAACCGCAATGGTAATTGCAAAAACGGCCGCCAAAGCCAAAATAGCCCCTGCCATAAAAGCTCGAATAATCGTATCTCTTGTCGACATAAAAATTTTAGATTCGCCAGCATCTACCATTTTGGTAGCAAACTCTGCGGGGGCTAGATAGGACATAGTCTTTCTCTCTTTGATTAGAATTAAAATGATTTAATCCAACTACAGCAATAGCTATGCCAAGGTATTTTATTATTGTAATACCTCATCAGATCAAGAAGTTGATGAAAAAATAAGCATTATATCGAGAGAAAATCAGTGATTAGTGCACCGCTAAAAGGCCTTTTAAAAGTTAAATATTATTAATGCTTTTTTTTAGTGCGAGCATTATCTCTTACTCTTTTACGCAAGCATTGTTTTATTCAGAAGCGCTGATAAATAGATCATAAACAAGATTAGCAATGCGCATAAGAAAGCGGTTGAGAATTATACGTATTTATATTCATTAACGGTTTCTTAAAATTACCAATTACTTTCATTATTAACTCTAAAAATTGTTTTATTTTTGCTATTATTGGAAGTTAAATAGATCAACTAGCCACAATAAATAATAGGCACCGCTATGAAAGGTAATCCAAAGGTTCTGAGCATCCTTAATCAAGCGCTTACGACCGAACTGACGTCTATTAATCAGTTTTTCTTACATGCGCGCATGTTTAAAAACTGGGGATTAGAAGAGCTTAATGAAAAGGCGTATAAAAAATCCATTAAAGACATGAAGCAAGCGGATCAATTGATTGAGCGCATTCTGTTTTTAGAAGGCCTGCCTAACTTGCAGCAATTGGGCAAACTGCTGATCGGTGAGCATACAGAAGAAATGATCCAGTCGGATTTAACCTTCGAAACGGTTCAAATTGCAGAATTAAGAAGTGCCGTTGCTTTGTGCGAACAAGAAAAAGACTATGTTAGTCGTGAGCTTCTGCAAAGCATCCTTAGCTATGAAGAAGACCATCTCGACTGGCTTGAGACACAACAATCATTAATCAAAACAACTGGTATTGAGAATTACCAGCAATCTATGATGGAGAGCTAAGATGAAAGGCAATACCAAAATTATCGATTTACTGAATAAGCAACTGACTCTAGAGCTAACCTCGATGGATCAGTACCTAGCGCATAGTAAGCTGTATGAAGATTGGGGCATCAACAAGCTGCATGACCAGCTAACCCATGAACATGAAGAAGAACTCGACCATGCTAAGCGCTTAATTGAACGTATTTTGTTCCTAGAAGGCACGCCAGATACAGCATCACGCGAGCCTTTGCTTATTGGTGATAATGTTGAGCAGATGCTTAAGAATGACCTTACAGCTGAATATACTGTGGCTGAAAGTCTAAGAAACATCATCGAAGTATGTGAGCAGGAGCGTGACTACGTTACCCGTGAAATACTTGAAGTACTGTTAAGTGATACTGAAACAGATCATATTTATTGGTTAGAGCAGCACTTAGGCCTGATCGAGAAAATCGGTATCTTTAACTACATACAAAGCCAGATGAATAGCGATAAAGCCGTCTAAAGTAGTATTTTTTACTTTTTGAACACGAATATGATTGATAACTATTATCATTAGCAATATAATCACGCTATCAAGTAGATAGTTAATGGTTATTAATCATGTTTGTATGCATTTGCCACGCAGTTAATGAAAAAGCAATTCAACAGGCGGTATCTGAAGGCGCTCAAAACGTCCGAGACGTTCGTCGCAGCTTAAATGTCGGTTCACAGTGTGGCCAGTGCGTTCGCCAGGCTCACGAAGTGATCGAACAAGCGAAAGCACTCGCGACAGATGCACAATTTTACGCAGCCTGATGGTATTGTAAGAGAACCCATCAACCCATATGGGATGATTAAGGTTTAAAAGAAAAGGGAGTTGATGCTCCTAAAAAGTGTTTGAAGCTAGTATCTTCAGGTACTTGAATATGCCCCTCGATGATTAGCGCCGCCATTCCATGAACCATAGACCAAGCTCCTAATGCTTGAGACTTTACTCGTTCTTCAGTATCTCCCTGCAAAGCAAAAGCATCACACAATAAGATAAAGGGCTTTTTACTGCTTTCTATAAAAGGGCTTACGGCTTCTTTTTTAGCATCTGTAGCTTGCGTATCTTTCTTGCTTTTACGTCCCGTAGTTTCTACCTGACCGAGCATTAATCGATATAGCTGAGGGTTACTGGTAGCAAATTCTAAATAACTGGCCCCATAAGCTAAGACAAGTTCTCTTGGCGATAATGCCTTTTTGGCTTTTAATTCAAGGGCCACCGATTCCATGATCTCAGCCATATGCACAAAACCCGCTTCTGCGATGCTTTGTATCAGCTCTTTTTTATTTTTGAAATGGGCATAGGGCGCCATATGAGAAACCCCCACCTCTGCCGCGATCGCACGCAAAGATAAAGCATCAGCACCATCACGCAATAACATTATATTGGCGGCTTCTATCAGCGAAGCTTTCAAATCACCATGATGATACTGTTTAGAACTCATAAGAAAGTAAATCCGAGGAGGTAAAAAATTAGGCCGCAGTATAACCTAAACCTCCTATTCAATTGTATTATTAACTATCCAAAGCAATGCCTACCTTCAGCGCTTCGAACCAATCGAAGAACTGCCCTACCTCTTTGCCGCGAAATATACGTCCATGCTGGGGCAACATCATATCGATATCCAATTTCCTCACCCTTTTCAGCCAATGAGCTTTTGCTTCATTACTAGGCATCCAGCGCTGATGAAAGAATTTCATTTTAGCGCAATGGCTATCAAAATTTTCGATGAATAAAGAGCTATCTTGTGGCTCTAAAGCCGCGCCAATATCCCCCGAAAAGAGAATCTTAGCAACGGGGTCATAAACATGAAAATTGGCGGAAGAATGAAGGTAATGGGCAGGAATGAATTGCAATGTAACATCCCCAATCTTTAATTCACCACCCCCGTCTTTGATGCCGCAAAACTCAATATTCTCACAGCCAAAGTGACGAATAAATCCCTCCCACAAATTGGGGGTATAGAGCTTAGCTTTAGGTATAACTTGGTCCCACATACCCAGCGATGAGATAATATCTGGGTCTTGATGCGACGCGAATAAGTGAGTTACCTGTTCTAATGGAATGAATTTCAATATGGTCGATAACATTGAAGAGAATATCTCGATCCCCCCAGGATCAAGTACCAAGGACTCTTTACCACTGACCACCATATATTGGTTGGTATCAATAATTTTTTCAGGTTTATCAGGATCACGAGCAAACACATACCATTGGTGTTTCTCATTAAATAATAATTTTGCTTCCATGAGGTGTTCTACCTTTAAAATAATTTACGACAGCAAAAGCCGATCAATATAAGACTTAGCACCCAGCACATGCTGTTTTATTTTTTCTGAGAAAACATCGATATTATTCGCCATGTCTTCCAAAATGCCTTGATACTCATTTGTTTGAGTCGCCTCTAAACGAAACGATACCGCCACGACTCGACTTGCTTGCATGTATTGCTTAATTTCTTCTAGCTGACTTTCTAGGCTTCTAATTTCGATATTAAAACGTTGGTTAATATCCGCTTGCTTTTGCTTTGTCGCAAAGATGATTGCACCTACTTTTTCATTATCGGTTTTTTCTTGGCTATCTAATAAATGGTCGACCAGAGTATTCTGACGCCAGCGCTCAACCGCCATATGAGAGATATCAAGCGAGATTGTATTAATTGCTTCAGCAAGCTTAATCGTTTTAAGCGCAAGATCGGCAAAGTACTCTGAAATGACTTTTAACCCAGCTACGCGACTACCTGCACGATGCACAATGGCTTGGGAGTTTTTTGCCGCAAGGGATAACTGACGCGCAATCATACTGGCACGATACAGTTCGCCCGCAACTTGAGAGGAGGTGATTGCCGATTTAACAGGGCTGTATTCTTTGACCATAAGCTTGAAACTTTCTATTAGCTTTAAGAAGTTATAGATAAAGCATAGTAGAGCTTATGAATGAACTGATGATAAATATAAGATTATTCGCTGCAATGAACGAATAACCTTAAATAAACTAAGTATTTATTAGATAGACAGGTTTGTCTTAAAAATACTTAGCGTAAAAGCAAATGCTGAGCATGAAACTCTAGGTGCTGCTCAATAAAGCTCGATATAAAGAAGTAGCTATGATCATAGCCTTCTTGCATATTGAGCTGAAGTGGGTAATCACTCACTTTAGCTGCATGCTCTAATGAGGCAGGATTTAACTGCTCGGCTAAAAAGTTATCCGCACTGCCTTGATCCACCAGCGTAGGCACTTGTTGGGATTTATTCACAGCCTGAGTCATCAACATACTAGCATCGTATTTTTGCCAAGTTGATTGCTCGTTACCCAAATAAGCACTGAACGCTTTCTGTCCCCAAGGACACTCTAGCGGATGGCAAATTGGGCTAAACGCTGATGCTGAGGTATAACGATCAGGATTTTTTAGGCTAATCGTCAACGCGCCATGGCCACCCATAGAGTGACCACTAATTGCACGCTTATCCGATACCGGAAAGTTTGCCTCAATTAAGGCTGGCAATTCTTCCACCACATAATCGTACATACGATAATGATCTGCCCAAGGCTGCTCGGTTGCATTTAGATAAAAACCCGCCCCCAAACCTAAGTCATAAGCGCCGTTTTCATCGTCTGCAATACCTTCACCGCGTGGACTCGTATCAGGGGCAACAATGGCAATACCCAGCTCAGCGGCTTTTCGAAAAGCCCCTGCTTTCTGCATGAAATTTTCATCCGTGCACGTTAAGCCAGACAGCCAATACAAAACGGGCACTTTTGCAGCCTGCTCTATCGCTTTGTCGCCAATCACTTGCGGCGGTAAAAAAATAGCAAAGCGCATTCCACAGTTTAAGCTTTTCGAAAAATGCTTAAACTGCTTATGCTCGCCAGCGAATACACGCTGGCTGCTACTTTCTTCAAGAACAGCAGACTTTTCTATTATTGATTCAGGACTATTTGTCAAAATGAATTACCGTACGAATACTTTCCCCTTTGTGCATTAAATCAAACGCCTCATTAATGCCTTCTAATGCCATGGTATGCGTAATGAAATCGCTTAATTTGAATTCACCCGCCAAGTAACGTTCAACATAGCCGGGTAATTCTGTACGGCCTTTAACACCACCAAATGCGGTTCCACGCCAGACTCGCCCAGTCACTAACTGGAAAGGTCGAGTTGAGATTTCTTGGCCAGCACCGGCCACACCAATAATCACCGACTCGCCCCAACCTTTATGACAGCACTCAAGTGCGCTGCGCATCACATCGACGTTGCCGATACATTCGAATGAAAAATCCACACCACCGTCGGTCAATTCAACAATCACATCTTGAATAGGCTTATCAAAATTCTTCGGGTTAATGCAATCAGTTGCGCCTAGCTGCTTCGCCAGCTCAAACTTAGATTCATTAATATCAATCGCAATAATACGACTGGCTTTTGCCATTGCTGCGCCAATCACCGCACTTAAACCAATGCCGCCTAAACCAAAGATGGCTACGGTATCGCCTTCTTGAACTTTCGCCGTATTCATGACTGCGCCCATACCCGTAGTCACACCACAGCCTAATAAACACACTTCTTCTAGCGGTGCGTCTTTATTCACTTTCGCTAATGAAATTTCAGGTAATACGGTATATTCAGAGAACGTAGAACAGCCCATGTAGTGAAAAATCGGCTCGCCGTCTTTATAGAAGCGAGTAGTCCCATCTGGCATTAATCCTTTGCCTTGAGTCTCTCGAATCTTTTGACACAAGTTGGTTTTACCCGATAGACAGAACTTACATTCGCCACACTCTGGGGTATACAGTGGAATCACATGGTCGCCAACAACAACACTTGTTACGCCCGCGCCAACCTGTTCAACAATACCGCCACCTTCATGGCCTAGGATCGCAGGGAAAATACCTTCAGGGTCTTCACCCGACAAGGTGAACGCATCGGTATGGCAAACGCCAGACGCGACTATGCGAACTAATACTTCTCCTGCACGCGGCAGCATAACATCCACTTCTTCAATCGAAAGTGGTTGATTTGGACCCCACGCAATCGCGGCTTTAGATTTAATAAACTGATCTGACATAACAACGAGCCTCTGCAATCTTTGGTATTAATGAAGACATAATTTCAAGGTAATTAAAATGATACGGCGACTAAATGGTACTGATACTAATAGTAGCTGCTCATTTTACTTAATATAAGACTATTATAATTGTTTCCCAGATAATGATAATATAGCTAATTTGAAAGTTACTTTTACACAGCTGTAACAGTATCATTTAATCATGCGCTCAAATTAAGCAGGGATTCCAATGAATAGTATGCAATGGCAAGGGATATGCGAATTTACTGCCGTTGCAGAAAGCGGCAATTTCACCCAAGCGGCAAAGAAATTATTAATTTCAACAGCTCAAGTCAGCCGTCAGGTAAGTGAATTAGAACAGCGCCTCAATACCAAGCTGTTTTACCGCACTACCCGCAAAGTGACGCTTACCGAAGAAGGTCAGCTATTTTATCAACAATGCCGCAGTATTTTAGATGGGCTAGAAGTAGCTGAGCGCTCGCTCACTAACTTGCAATCGACCCCTCAAGGAAAGATCAGAATTTCGGCTCCCGTGACTTATGGTGAACGTCATATTATTCCTTTGATCAATCAATTCTTACTACAATATCCACAAGTAGAAATTGAGGTTCAGCTAAGTAATCAGCGCATTGATCTTATTGAAGAAGGTTTTGATCTCGCCATTCGCTTAGGTCAATTGAATGATTCGAGTCTCATTGCTAAACGTATTTCCTCACGGCAGCACTTTCTCTGTGCTTCACCCAGTTATATAGAGCAACATGGCAAGCCTGAAACGATCAACGATTTAAAGCAGCATAACTGTTTATTAGGCAGTGCCGACTTTTGGCTTTTTGCCGATAAGAAAGTTCGTATCAGTGGTAACCTGCGTTGTAATAGTGGTTTAGGGTTAGTAGATGCTGCACTCAAAGGCATCGGCATCGTGCAACTACCAGAATATTATATTGCCGAACACATTAATAACGGCGAACTGATTACCTTATTAGAGCAACAGCAAAGAGCAGAGGAAGGAATTTGGGCGCTTTACCCGCAAAATAAATATCTTGCGAGTAAAGTGAAGTTACTGATTAACTTTCTACAAGAAAATCTTTTAAGCGTTTAATGGTTTAAACGCTTAATTAATATTTTATCGGCTGAGATAAACCCAGGTCCCCAGATAAATATTTGAGCTAATAATAACCCCCACAAAACATGCAAAGTATAAGCGGCTGGCGCGATTGCTTCCAAGCTAGCCACGGCAACGAGATTAACAAAGAACAAACCCAGCGCGGAAAATCGCCCTAATAGGCCCAATATCAATAATATCGGAAGTATAAGTTCGCCTGCCGTTCCCAGCCAAGCGGCTATTTCAAAATGGATAAACGGTACTGAATACTCTTCTTCAAATAAAAATAACGTTGTCTCCCAATCTTTTATTTTTGTTAAGCCTGAAGCAAAGAATACCCAAGCGACATAAAGCCGAGCCGCTAATAGTGCAAGCGGTTGCAGAATGTCTATTTTTCTCGATATGGCATCATATTCTGAAATTAAGTACGTTATTTTTCCATTGTGATTATTCATGGTTTTTCCTCTCATAGTTAGATAGCTTCAATTATTTAGCGCTCATTATTTAAATAGTCTCAATGCGGCTGATCGTATTTTCTTGAATTGCTTTCGGTAGCCATTCTTCAAATAAAAAGGCAGAGTCATTGTGATGAAATTGGCTACTCATCTTCTCTAAGGCTTGACCGATTGATAGGCCTTCAGAAATAAGTTCAAACCAGTACTGCTCTTCAATACTATGTTCGCGCACCTTAGCTTTAAATTGAGGCCGGTATACTAATACTTGCTGGCCTATCCCCTCGGCCATTTTTAATTTTGCACGAGTTAGGTATTTCATCGCATTCATATGATTAGCCTGATAAATATCCAAAATAGGATAATCTGAAACTAATAGGTTAATCGCTGGATTAAGCACAACTCTTAAATGATCAAGATCATGATTGGCTAGCAAAGACATCGAACTAAGCTCAACAGAAAAATCTTTGGCACGATTTAAAACATGCAATGAATAATCTAACGTCGCCATATCCGCAACATACGGATAATCATCAAGCGCAGGCAACTGAGACAGCAGCGCAGAAAATTCACGTCCCCAGGTTCCCCAATCACCCGAACCAGGAGGTGAAGTTAATAGCAGCTGCTCGACACAATAAGCAAATAACTCAGCACCAAGCAATTGCTCAACGGTGGGAAAACTAATTTCTAGCGCTCTCATTGCATTGGCATGAAGATTTCTTCTATAAACAGCTAAGCCTTTTTCATCGATGTCGAATGAACAATCAGTTTTAAGTATGGCGGTCATTAATTGTTGTTGCTCATTCATCATTTAACACCTCTCGCGCTAATGTTCGGGCTTTTTTTGCTTCATTTAATAAAGCATCCCACTGAGGTAAGTTGTTATCCCATTCAATGAGCGTTGGTATCGCACCGAATCGATGCAAAGCAAGTTTGTACAACTGCCAGCCAACCTCACTCACAGGCTGGCTATGGTCATCAATCACAAACTCTCCCGCCTCTACAGGCGTATAGCCTGCAAGATGAATTTCACCAATTAGCCCTTGCGGTATTTCTTGCAACCAATTTTTAGCGTATTCAAATTCACTGTCTGATGAAAAGTTATTCGCATTAACAACCAAATTATTCAAATCAACCAATAAACCACACTGTGTGAGTTCCGTCAGTTTGACTAAGAATTCTGTTTCCGAAAATGTTGAATCTGTGGGTTGTACATAAGCTGATAAATTTTCTATCAGTATTTTATGACCTGTTGATTGCTGTAATTCATTAATATTATTTGCCATCGCTTGTAATGTTGTTTGATTAAAGGCAATGGGTAATAAATCACCAGCGTGCTGTATTTTTCCATTCAACTCTGTCCAAGAAAATGCAGCATGATCAGACATTAAAAAAGGATTAACCACGTCGATTAATTCTTTTAACGAATCCAAATAATCGTATTTAACCTGGGCATAAGAGCCAAGCCCTAATGCGGTTGAATGTAAGCTTACTGGGTAGCGCTGAGCAACTTCACGAATGAGCGCCCGACTCGCACCACCTTGTGCAAAAAAATTCTCAGAATGCACTTCAACAAAATCAATTATTTTTTCATTGGCAATAGCACCATAAGGCTGAGACAAAGCATCAGCATAATGTTGATGACGTAACCCCACACCAATCATTATTGAGCTTTCATTAATCGACTTCATTAAAGTTCTCCCAACCTTAGGGTGATACAATTCGTTCTTTACGAACGGCTTTCGTTATAACGTTTTTTAGCATCTGCTTTTTTCAAACCGCCTAACTCTAGGCAGGTTCCTTTAGCAACAATTTTCCATTCGCCAGGATCATTATCGACCGTCGATTGTCCTGCACAGGAATGCGTGCCAGCAAGATTGCTGCAATCGTTCTGGCCCGCTTTTGCGACGCCATAACATTTTTCTTTTCCTGCTGCGTGTGCAGGAGCTGCAGTACCGGCTGCTAAAACAGCCAGTAAAGCAGCATTAGCGATGAGTTTTTTATTCATCTTTAGCTCCTTTACTGATCGTTGAAAAGATTAGCCTTCATTTAAAACAGTGGCATTTAGGTTTTTAATTTCAGGCCAGTTATGTTCAGACGTTTCTACATAGCCAGGAACATCTGAAAGCCATTTTTTCTGTACAGCCTTGTTTAAGTTCAAGTACAGCTTGTTGTTTTCAATGTACCAAGCTGTTGGATCAACCGTCAGCTTCTTCTCTAGGGCAACACCCATGGCACAAAAACCACCGTATTGAGGTGCATAATATTCTGGATTTGCACGGAACTTATTACGATTTTCAGCACTCGAAAATTGATAAATAGCGTTCTTATACGTTGCCGTATATTGCGCACTGCCATGAGTCGGTTTACCGTCTGTAAAATACGAAACGGTATCGTAACCACTAATCGCGACATCGTTTTCATCAGCATTCATATCAATATCAGATGCAAATGTCAGGCTACTCAGCGCTAATGCACTAACGGTAAAAACAGACTTAATTGCGTTAGAAAGATTCATAGGTATTACTCCACTTAAGGTTGGGTTTGTTTTATAGAACGTTTGTCAGTGGAGCTAGATTACGGTTTTCTTGCTGGTAAGTGGGATGATATAGTCCATACTTTGATTCAAATCGTCCAGAATCGTACAATTTCAGTCATTTTATTGCATTAGAGGCCATCAAATGGATCGTTTATCAGACATTCTTCTTCGCTTTTCTATGAATGCTCAAGTATTTTTCAGTGGCAGTATGTGCGGTATAAAGCCTTTTGGTTCCAGCGATAAGAGTGAAGGGCATTTGCATGTATTACGCTCTGGCACGCTAACGCTAATGGATGATAAGGGTGAGAAAAAAGTATTCGATCGACCTTCTGTTATCTTTTTCCCACAAGCAACCCATCATCGAATTATTGCCAATGAATCTGACCAAGCCGAATTGGTCTGTGCCAATATTCATTACAATGATGGTTTTAATAATCCGCTAGCGAGTGCTCTGCCTAAGTTTTTATATTTTGATATCGCCGATTCTGAGTATTTAGGACAGTGTGCTAATTGGTTATTTGAAGAGGCTTTTAATGAACGCTGCGGCAGGCAGCCAATGATAGATCGCTTGAGTGATATTTTTCTTATACAGGTACTTAGGCAAGTGCTTAAAGACGGTGATGTCGCCCATGGCATGCTTGCGGGACTTTCACACCCACAACTAACCCATGTGATGGTTAAAATTCATAAACATCCTGAGGAGAATTGGAATTTAGATTCACTTGCGAGTATAGCGGCGATGTCACGTTCAAAATTTGCTGAATTATTTAAAGCGACTGTTGGCCAACCACCAGGAGATTACATTACCGATTGGCGTCTATCTGTTGCGCAGGGGTTATTGAAAAAAAATAAATCGGTTGGCTTGGTGGCTAATGCGGTAGGTTATGAAAATGGCTCAGCACTAGCCCGAGTCTTCAGAAAGAAAACTGGGCTATCGCCAAAAGAGTGGCTAGATAAATTTAATGCACCCTCTTAATAAGCCTTTGCAGATTCAAGCAGCAAGCACTGAATCGTTCAACTACATCATTTCTTTCATTGAACCAATCGCACTACCAACACCCACTTTTAATTTAAGCTTGAACAATTCGTAAGATTCACCCGCTGTTAGCTCTTCATTATCGCTGCAGCGTGGATCTGTTCTTTGAATCAGATCAATCACGTCTTTGGTAATGGGAATGGGGTCACAACCGTGAGTATCCTCACAAACCATATCCCACTGTGGCTTCGCTTGAATATGGCAAGCAAAGCAGTTGCCACCAAAGCGGTTCACGACGTCAGCAAAACCCCGCTTACGAATGTGAGAGCCTTCTTCAGAAACATCTAACTCAAAAAACTCCCAGCCTTTTGTGGCTGGGCTATAACCGACTTCGTGCTTTACCATCACTTCACCAGGTACTAGCTGTACAACGGAACCTGGAGGGTAAATACCGCCTGTTTCAGAGTTAGCAACCGCTAATGTATTTTCTAGATCACCTTTCAGGTTGCCTACATAAAAACCACGTACTTTCGTCATATCGCGAATGCAGGTAAAGGTCTCATCCGTAATAGGCAACTGCCCCGGCTCTGTGGATACGTCTTCATTCGCCTTTTCCGCCGCAGATACGTTCAATGCGGCCATTAGAGAGAGCATGAGTACTACCATCCCTTGGCCTATCAAAGACGCACGTTTCAAAGATTTCATCATCGGGTTATTCCTTTTCAACTTAAATTGCATAAAATTATATTGTACACAATACAATTAAACATCCGCTAAGGTCAATACATTACTCTTGCCAAGATTGTGCTTGATAATACGCCACTGGCAAAATCAATAATGTCAGAATCACGACACTGATCATGCCACCCAACATAGGCGCAGCAATTCGGCTCATCACTTCAGAGCCGACCCCACTACCCATCATCACCGGCACTAAACCTGCAATGGTTGCTATCGCCGTCATCATTACCGGACGTACTCGATGCACAGCCCCATTCAAAATCGCATTTTGTAATTCTATTTTTGTTTCTGGCTTATTATCCAGCAAAGCTTGTTTCAAATACTGCAACATAATCACACCGGTCTCAGCCGCTACCCCTGCCAACGCAATGAAGCCGACACCCACAGCAACAGAAAAATTAAATGAATAAAATTGCATCATTAATATTCCGCCCACTAAGCCCATCGGTAACGTTAATAAGATTAATGCAACGTCACGGCCATTTCTGAAATTTAGATACAATAATAAAATAATGATGCCTAACGTAAGAGGAACCACGTAACTCAGTTTCTCTTTCGCTCTTTGCATATATTCATATTGCCCAGCCCAACGAATGGCATAACCAGCAGGTAAATTAAATTCACCACTGGCTAATTTATCGGCCAAAATCTGCTGAGCATTTATTACATAACTTCCAATATCAATGGCGTTCTCACCACGGCTTTCAATATCGATATACGTCCAACCATTAATACGCGCGTTTTCACTTTTTATCATCGGCGGGCCATCTTCAATACGAATAGTAGCAACATCACCTAACGTAATATAATGGCCCGTTCCATTCTTAGACGGAGTAATGATCGGTAAGCGTGCAAGTTGCTCTGGCGAGTCACGATAATGCTGCGGGTAACGCAAGTTAATCGGATAACGTTTATCCCCTTCGACCGATTCCGCAATATTTTTCCCACCAATCGCACTGCTAATGATTTGCTGAACGTCTTTAATGCTCATGCCATGTTGCGCAGCCTGACGACGCTGTATATCAATTTTAATATAACGTCCTCCTGCAACTCTTTCTGAATAAACAGAAGCCGTGCCTTTTACCTCGGCCAATATTTGCTCAAGCTGCTGACCGATTTGTTGAATAACCGCCAAGTCAGTGCCAGAAACTTTAATCCCTACGGGGGTTTTAATTCCCGTCGCTAACATATCAATACGCGTTTTAATCGGCATCACCCAAGCATTAGTTAAGCCTGGAAATTGAATTAACTGATCAAATTCTTTGCGCAAATCTTGGCTGGTTAATCCTTCACGCCACTGATCTTTAGGTTTGAGCTTAATGAAGGTTTCAATCATCGTCAGCGGTGCTGGATCGGTTGCGGTATCGGCGCGGCCAATCTTGCCAAACACATGCTCAACTTCAGGCACGGTTGCGATTAATTTGTCTGTTTGCTGCAAAATTTCCCGAGCCTCACCGACAGACAGCGCGGCATAAGTGGTGGGCATATACATTAGATCACCTTCGTCTAAATCTGGCATAAACTCACTGCCGATATTATTCGCCGGATACAAGCTTGCTATCACGATCAATAGCGCAATGCTTAATGTTGTTTTGGGGAATTTAAGAGCGCTATTCAATAGCGGCTTATAAGCGGCTATTAATAAGCGATTGAGTGGGTTTTTATGTTCACTAAGAATGTTACCGCGAATAAAATACCCCATTAATACAGGCACCAAAGTAATTGCTAAAATCGCAGCCGCCGCCATGGCGTAGGTTTTAGTGAACGCCAATGGGGAAAAGAGTTTTCCTTCTTGAGCTTCTAAAGTAAATACCGGTAAAAAACTCACGGTAATAATCAACAGACTGAAAAATAAGGAAGGGCCAACTTCACTTGCCGCCCGACTCACGACCTGCCAGCGATTAGCATCGGTTAATGGTTGCCCCTTTTCTAAGGAACGCTCCATATGTTTGTGCATATTTTCGATCATAACAATGGCGCCATCAATCATCGCCCCAATGGCAATAGCAATACCGGCGAGCGACATGATGTTTGCATTCAAACCTTGCAAGTACATAACAATAAACGCCATCAAGATACCAATTGGCAAACTAATAATGGCAACCAATGAAGAGCGCACATGGAATAAAAACAAAATACAGGCCAAAGCAACCATGATGAGTTCTTCCGTTAGCTTCTCCCATAAATTGTCGATAGCGGCACCGATTAAATCAGAGCGATCATAGACCGTGACTACCTCAATGCCTTCAGGTAAACCTGCTTTTAACTGGGTTAATTTTTCTTTCACTCCTTCAATTGTTTTTTGAGCATTTTCACCAGATCGCATCACCACAATGCCACCCACAACTTCGCCTTGACCATCAAGTTCACTGATACCTCGACGCATCTGTGGGCCTTCGACAATATTAGCGATATCACTGAGAAATAATGGTTGGCCATTAGCCAGCCATTTATTCGTCAATGTATTGCCCGTCATGCCAAGCGGTATATTTTTTAGGTCTTCGATACTTGAAATATAACCGGTAGCGCGAATCATATATTCCGCTTCGGCCATCTCGATCACCGACGCTCCGACTTCTTGATTGCCTTGCTCTATCGCTGTTTGCACTAACGATAATGGAATACCATAAGCCCGTAATTTATGCGGATCTACTTGCACCTGATATTGCTTCACCATGCCACCAACGGCAGCAACTTCTGAAACACCCGCGACGGTTTGTAATTCGTATTTTAAAAACCAATCTTGCAGCGAGCGTAACTCTGCTAAGTCTAATTGACCCGTTGTATCGGTTAGCGCATAAATAAAGATCCAACCAACGCCTGTAGCATCTGGGCCAAGTTGAGACTTCGCGCTGGCAGGAAGTGTATCGGTGACTTGACTTAAATATTCTAGAACTCGGCTTCGCGCCCAATACAGATCGGTATCATCATCAAAAATAATATAGACATAAGAATCACCAAAGAATGAAAAGCCGCGTACGGTTTTCGCACCAGGAACAGACAGCATAGCCGTCGTTAAAGGATAAGTGACTTGGTCTTGTACTACTTGTGGTGCTTGCCCTGGATAAGAGGTTTTGATAATAACCTGTACATCTGATAAATCTGGAATAGCATCTACTGCGGTATTTTTCACAGCAAAACCACCCGCAATAATAATCAGTGCAGTGATTAAAAGAACCCAGAGACGATGGTGAATCGACCAGTGAATAATTTTAGTAATCATTCGTGACTCTCCATTTCAGAAGAACCCATTTCAGAAGAACTCAATTCTGTAGCATCCATGCGCTGCAAGTCAGAATCAATATTTGATTCAGAATCAATTAAAAATTGCGCACGGATAACAACATTATCTCCTGCTTCTAGGCCTGATAATATCTCAACCTGCTGATTAAAGAAGCGTCCTGTTTTAACCGCGACTGACTTAAAATAATGAATACTTTCATTTGTATTCATACCTTGCGAATCATCTTTCCCAGCCACAGACATCACAACTCGAGTTTCCTGCTGAGTGCGGATAAGCGCTGAACTTGGAATTACTAACGTCTTTTTAGATAAACGAATATCCCCCTTAAGATTCATCCACATATTGGGCTTTAATAACTGCTTGGTATTATCAACCAATAAGCGCAAACTTAATGTGCGTAAAGCTTCATTGAGGGTTGGTCGAATATAATCAAGCTTGCCCTGCCATACTTGCGTCGGCATTAAATCCGTCGTCAGCGCCCATTCAATACTGCCCGGATACTGGCTTAACCAAGCACCTTGGCGATGATCAATTTCCGCCTCTACAACAACGCGATCAAAACCGGCTAACGATAGAATAAGATTTTCAGGTTTTACATACATGCCCTCAGTAATTTCAAGCTTTTCGATAAAACCATCTTGTGCAGCATAAAAGGAAGTGACTTGATTGACGCGCTTACTGCGCTTGAGTTGCGCAATAACTTTCTTATCAACCCGTAACGATTTAAGACGATTTTTTGCTGCTCGAATTAAATTGTCATTCTGTGCATTAATTGCCCGTAAATAATCTTCTTGGGCACTGATCAGCTCTAACGAATACAAACCGTATAAAGCTTGGCCTTTTTTAACTTTTTCGCCAACATCGGTGACATATAACTTCTCTACCCAACCACTGGCCCTTGCATGCATATGCACCAAATCTTCTTTAGCGTATTGAACGCGACCACTGCTGATAAAATTTAGCTCTGGTTGAACCCACTTAGCTAAGGCTGTTTTTATACCGAGGTTATTACTGATAGCGGCGGATATTTTGACGACTCCAGCACTCATATTTGAAGCAGCCGCATTAGAACTGGCATAAACAGGCACCAAGTCCATTCCCATAGGAGACTTCCCTGGCTGATCTCGACGAAAATTAGCATCCATCGGCGCTACCCAATAAAGCACGTCAGGCTCAGCAGTGCTATTAATAATGGCGGCCTCTTTAGCAGGCAAAAAAACTGAAAAATGATCGGGCATAATGGCTAAAATCGATAGGGTAATGATCCCTCCGAATAACATAGATAATAAAATTTTCATGATGTTTCTCTAATACACGACAAGCCGAACATTCAGCTTATACTTAAAAATATAGGTTAAGTTAATGCAATTGCTTAACCCGTTAAATATTTGTCTGTATTAAACGATCGGAGGTCGAAAGAGCGCTGAACTTATTTGATGGGGAAAACCCAGTTGCGAGTAGCTATTTGCTTGCTCGTTATAGGTAAAAGAAGAGGTTACATCTTGCGTAAGAAAAGGCACTGATGCGGAGCCACTGCTATCAGGGCAAGAACAATCATGCTGGTCGGTGATGGTTGGCGAATCGCAGCAGTCCATGTTGTTAGAAGCATCGAGTTCGGCAGAAGGCATCATTTGGTGGCAAGGAGATACATGGCTTGTTTCCGCCTTTTGCATTGTGCAAATATCGGCTAGCCCCCATGCCTGCCCGATAAAGGACAGTAACAAGGTGAGCACAAGGCTCTTTATGCTAATGGGGTGCGTGCGCAAATAAGATGTCATTATTTTAGAATACGCTAGTTGGTAAAAACGTCAATCGACCAAGCTAGATAATCCCTTTCTAGCTTGATGTCTTTTATGATTTAAAAGCTTTCGTGAGGCCCGAATACTTCGTAGTGAATGCAATCATTCTCTACGCCTAGCGTTACCAATTGCTGCTTGGCAAACTGCATAAAACTCACAGGGCCACACAGATAAAAGTCAGCTTCTATTAACGGTAATTGATCTGCAATGGTGCTTATGTCCATAAATCCATGCAGCGCAGACTCAGCACTTTCTGATTTATACCAAATGTGGTTGATGACCTTACCTTGTTGAGCAAGATCAGCTTGTCGCTTCTTAAACGAATGTTGCGACACATTTTCACAAGCATGCAAAAAGAATATATCCGCGGTATCGCTCTGCTTTTTTGCGACCAAACTTTCGAGCATCGCTTGCATAGGCGTTAAACCAACCCCTGCTGAAATTAATACCTTAGGTTTAGCATTCTCTTGCAGATAAAAGTCGCCAGCCGGAGCGTATAGGGTTACTTCATCGCCTAGCCTTAAGCCATCGTGCAAATAGTTCGATACAATGCCTGGCGTACCGACAATTTCACGCTTCACTGATATGCGGTAACTTTCACCATTGGCTTTATCCGATAGTGAATATTGGCGAATCTCCTTAAATTCACTGTGCTTAGGCTGAACTTCAATACCAATATATTGCCCAGGTTGGTAATCAATAACAGCGTTACCATCGACCGGTTCAAAGACCAAACTCTTTACCAGCTCAGACTCGATACGTTTCTCAACCAAAATAAATTGTCGACCGCCTTTCCAGCCACCGACTACCTCTTCACGCTGCTGGTAAAGCTCACTTTCACGATGAATAAAAATAGCGGCGAGCGCCTGATATGCCGCTGTCCAAGCATCTTCGACTTCTTTAGTGAACTGCTCTGGCACTAACTCACGCAAGGTTTCGATTAAATGATGACCTACTAAATCATAATGCGCTGGCTGAATGTTAAGGCTGGTATGCTTTTGTGCAATACGCTCAACCATCGTTAATAGCTGCTCAACATTATCAAGATTTTTAGCGTAAGCCGCGATGGCCGAAAATAAAGCAAATGATTGTTTACCAGACGCTTGATTACTCATGTTGAAAATATTTTGTGCTTCTGGATTGTGGGTAAATAAACGATTATAAAAATAGTCGGTAATTGCTGGCCCTGATGCTTCTAATAATGGCACCGTGCTTTTTACTAATTCTATTTGATCATTATTTAACATGATGTCTACTTCTCTTTGATTTTTTGGATATCTGGATTGCTATCAATATTAAAGGGCTTCGCCAATACCTTCTGCATTCACTATCTAAACTATTGCGAAGAGTATGCCAACTAATAATATTCATATATTTCAATAACTTAAGAATATTAAAATTAAATATAAGTCAAAATGACTCAGGTAATATTAGAGTCATTTTGACTCTTTTGTGCTATATTGATTTTATCTTTTATTCTGTAATTAGCATTGAGACACAATCATAATGGCGAATATTTCTTACTCTTCTCTAATTGAATTAGCGATCGATCTAAGCAGCGGTTTAATCAACAAAGATAGATTTGAACGCCTATTAACGACAGTACGCAAAACAGTATCCTGCGATGCCGTGGTCTTACTTGCTCGCCAAGGGGACCGCCTTAAACCTTTGGCATTACAAGGTTTAAGCTCTGATACATTAGGTCGTCGATTTGAGATTGGCCAGCATCCTCGCTTTCAGCATATCTGCACAAGCAAAACCCCGGTACGCTTTGAAAGTGATAGCCCTTTACCTGATCCTTATGATGGATTATTGCTCGCCATGGAAGGTGATCTACCCGTTCACTCTTGCATGGGCCTGCCACTGTTATTTGAAGGCTCTTTAATTGGCCTACTTACCCTTGATAGCCTCACACCTAATAGTTTTGATGATATCCCTCAGCGCACGCTCGATATTATTTCCGCCATGTCAGCAGCAACGTTAAAAACAGCCCTAACCCTAGAATTATTAGAGCAACATGCATCTCATAGCCGCCAAGTGGTTGCCGAATTAACCCACGAAGCCTTACTCAAAGATGGTGGTGAGTTGATTGGGAATAGTGCGGTAATGAGAAAGTTAAAAAAAGAAATTCAGATTGTGGCGCAGTCCGATTTTACGGCCTTAATTTCTGGCGAAACGGGCGTCGGTAAAGAGTTAGTTGCCAGAACGCTGCACCAGCAATCTAGCCGCAGTGAAGGACCCTTGGTTTATGTTAACTGCGCCGCACTGCCAGAAAATTTAATTGAAAGTGAGCTCTTTGGTCATCGCAAAGGGGCTTTTACGGGCGCAAATGAAAACCGCTCAGGTAAATTCACCATCGCAGATGGTGGCACTTTATTTCTTGATGAAATTGGCGAAATTCCTCTAGCCGTACAAAGCAAGTTATTGCGGGCATTACAAAGCCAAGAAATTCAGGCCGTAGGGCAAGATAAAACTCATACCGTTAATGTGCGAATTATCGCAGCGACCAATAGAAATTTAGCGCAAGAAGTTGACGCAGGAAATTTTCGTTCTGACCTATATCATCGCTTAACGGCTTATCCCATCTTGGTTCCATCGTTACGCGAACGCGATAATGATATAGGATTGCTAGCAGAGTATTTTATTGAACAGACACGGCGCAAGCTCGGCATACAGCAAATAAAATTTGCAGCTGACGTGACTCAGTATTTAAAACAATACGATTGGCCCGGCAATATTCGCGAACTTGAACATACAATTAATCGTGCAGCCTTAAAAGCTAAGAGCCATACACTGAGTAGCGGCTTTGCAGAAACAGAGGTTGTGACCATTGAGTTGTCTCATATCGGGCCGCTTACCCATACTTTAACTGCAAATAATACCTTAAGCGCTGACCACCACACATTAGTATCAGCGGAAGCGCCTAATGTAGGTTTGCCAGCGCTGGAGCTCGGTATAAAATCAGCAACCGAAGATTTCCAACGCCAGCTCATTAGCAACGCATTAAAGCAATACCAAGGTAATTGGTCTGCGGCTGCCCGAGCATTAAAAACAGATCGAGCAAACTTAAACCGTATGGCTAAACGCCTTGGTATTAGTATCATTAAAACGATACGTACCTAATCATGCATGAGATATTGAAGAATTTGTGCTTTTTTAGGCTCTCTTTTTAACCAGCCTCGAACCTTATCAGCCTCTTCGACAATATCTTCTCCCAATAAGCCTACAAAACGCTTGCGCCTATTATCCTCTGTCACCTGCTTGCGAACTTGAGTTTGCCACTGCTCAGTAAAAACCAATGGTATATTAGAACTCAGACTAAGTGATTTTAGTAATGCCCATTCACCTTTATCAAGCCATGCTTCGTCACAATTCGCACATAAATCTAAGCGATTATCATGTGCACTGGACACACGATATTTAGTCATTATTCGACTGCACTTAGGACAACTCATGGCATTATGAGTATTTTCAACTTCGGCTATGTCTACAACTTCATTAGAATTGCTTGCATCATCGAAAAAACGCTCCGCCCAATCACGATAGTAAAGAAGAGATAGGAAAATCCCGTTACACTCATTGCAACCCATGCCTGACAGACCTTGTTCAATTTTGGCCGGGTGCAAATCAGTTTTTTTACATTTTGGACACTTCATATTCAATATCCTTATTTTATTTTTTAGTGCTGTATTCAGTTTCTAAGGCTCTCAATTGAGTTGAAATTTCTTTCATCTTGTCATGAGTTTTTAAGTCGATATCAATTTTCCGATCCATCGATCTTACGATAGGAAAAATACTATTTTCCATAGTATCTGCCAAAGCTTTTAATACTTTATCCAAACCAGGAACAGGTTGATTTATGACTTCTACTTTTGGAGCGGCTTGTCTTGAAGATTGCTCAGCAATCAGCTTCATTCCTGAAGAGACAATTGATGTAAATTGATTGATGGATTGATTCAAACCCTGCAATTGCTCAATACTGGCAGTTTCGTACGGTTGCTCTTCACTTCTACGAAGTACTTCTGCTTCCATACGCTGCTGCTTATCTTGCGCACGTAGTTGATTGGAAAGTTCAGCATTCTCACTGAGCGATTTTACACCACCAACAAGATCAACCAACTGCCCAATTACCTTGCCACCAACATCGGCATCGTCGCCTCCCATGGCTTTATTACGCACAAAGTCAGACTTTATTTTAGCCCAGCGCGCCGCTTCTTCTTCTGTCATCTCGCCGCGTAGTTCTGCAAGCTTCAATAAGTTTTCTTCAGAGCCATTGGTTAATAACTGCGATTCACCCACATAATGATCAGCGATCATTTGCATCAGTTCATCGTGATTCATGACAGAAGATACTTTCTCTGCCATCTTATTCATATTACGGTAACTACCCTGTAATCTAAATGATGGCTCAGTACGGTATTCATCTGATTGCGCGGCCGAAGCAATGTACTGCTGATTAATTTTTAAAACGACGTCTTGAATCACAAACAACTTCTTCAATACAGCCGTTATCTCATTCAGTTCAGCACTGCTATATTGATGACTTAAATCTGTACTCGCAATATTTTCACCATTAATCATCCGTACAATTTTATACAGATCATTTAAGTCTCGCGTTGCTAATGGCGCTAGAACTGAATTGGAGGTCATACAGTTTTCCACATAGCTGAGCGCGAACTGCTCATCCATACCGCCTAAAACATCACCTAGGTTGTAAATATCGGCACGGTTAGCCAACATATCAGGGACTTGGAATGCTTCGCCAGTTTCGGTATAAGGGTTACCCGCCATCACTACACAGAATTTTTTACCACGCATATCATAGGTTTTAGATTTGCCTTTCCAAATACCTTCAATACGACGAGTGCCATCACATAATGAGATGAACTTTTGCAAGAATTCTGGGTGCGTATGCTGAATATCATCAAGATACAGCATTACGTTACTGCCCATTTCTAAACCTAAATTTAGTTTTTCCAATTCTTGTCGAGCCGTCGCATTCGGTGCTTGCTCGGGATCCAATGATAAAACGTCATGGCCTAATGAAGGGCAATTAATCTTCATAAAGATTAACCCCAAACGACTTGCGACATATTCCATCAAGGTTGTTTTACCGTAACCCGGTGGAGAAATCATCATCAACAAACCCATTAAGTCAGAACGCTTATTCTCACCCAAGGTGCCCATTTGCTTCGCTAAGTTATCACCAATTAATGGCAGATAGGATTCATTAATTAAACGGTTACGTACGAACGAGCTTAAAGGTTTGGGCTTAAAAGATTCTAAGCCTAATAAATCTCTTTCTTCTTCGATAATCGATTGACGCATTTCATGATAATGATGAAAGCCAACTACAATACGATTTTTGTGGTCATCTAAACGCTGTAAAAACTCATCAACGGCCAGCGTAAGGGTTTGCTTATCAATTCTAGGGTGATCACCTAACAAACCACTGATGGTTAATTCTGTATCTACTTCTGTTGGGCGGCGCTCGATTCTGCCTTCAGCATTAATCATCGCCACGGCTTCAGGAATGTATCGCTCTAGATCTGCTAACCCTTTGCCTTCGACCAAAGCAGAAAGCCAAGAGTGACTTAGAATCCAACGCTGTGCGACTTTCCCTTTCAGTTTATCTAAAGTCGCATGCAGCTGGCGCCACGAAGCATCACTTAAAGAATGCTTAAGTTCATTAACCAACTGCTGTGCGTATTTACTGGCAATAAATTCAATACGATCACGACTTAATTCATGCACTAAATAATCGGCACTGCGACGAACATCACTGGCTAATATAGGCAATTCATAATGTGTAAAAAAGTCATCGAATGCTTTGCTTATTTCGCTATGCAGTAATTGAATCGCTTTATTATTATTAAAAATTTCCTTCATCTGAAACGCTGACTGTGCGCGTTCGTGCCAGCCTTGTGATTGCTGCTTCAATTTTAGTAGATTAGTATCAGCATCTCGCTCTAAGTGCTGAAGGTTGGCCCAGAAAACCTGAGCCAAACCACGGCTTAATGGATCAAACTTTAATTGGTCAGCACTGTCTAGCGCAGGTAATAATTTTTGCAGTAATAAAACAGCATCGTGATCATGAATACCTTTTTCATAACCTTCTTTATAGCGCGGATTGGCAAAATCACGGACAAGACCCTGTAGTTTTTTCTCATCCAGCAGTGCATGATTAAGCAACTCATTACTTAACTCATCGGTATTATTATCAGCCGCATCTAAGATTAATGCGACGAGATATTCACTGCGATAAACCTCTGGGCTTTCAGACTCAAGTGCCATTTCCCAAAAAGGCCTTAGCTCTAAGAGGTCTGTACGGGTCAACTGTTCAAAATAATCAGTACCCGTTAAATGAATATTTAACTCACCTTCACGCGGCACAATGGTAAGATCCAATTCTTGCGTATTAACACTGAATTTATGACGTGGGCCCAACTTAATAACGTTGCCGCCATTTTCATAAATATCCGTTTTATCTCTTAGCGAGCGTAATGCTTGCTCTTTTATCGATTTAAAACGCGATTCAATATCGTCTGCTTTAACCGCATTATCTAACTCACGTAAGCGCTCAACCATCTCTCCCGTTTTAAGCACCAATGAATCTGACGCGAAATACGTATTGAGTTGTTCAGCATCAGAGAATTTTAACGAGCGACGTTCAATACTGCTTAAAATTCGATTAGCGGCATCTGTCACTGATTGCGCTTTGCGTAATCGCTCATCCAATAACTGCTGCTTATGGCTTTCAAAAGATTGATAAATCTCATCTCTTTTCGCCATAATGTCACTGAGAAATTCTTCAAAATCACTGAACTGACTTTCAAGTTCTTCTAGCTGGACCAGTAGACGAGACAACTGTTCATCACAACGCTCTGGTGTCGTCGACATACCTAATGCATTGGTGATGCTTTGTGAGAATAATTTAAACTGTGCACTAAACTGAGCAATCGCCTCTTCTGAGCCCACCGATTTTTGCTTGTGTTTAGCCGCTGCTTTACTCTGATTAAGCTTTGAATACACTTCTGAAATAGCATCAATAATGCGAGTACGCACCGTAGCATCATTTACTTTTAAAGAAGACATCAGCTCTGATAATAAATCTAGTCCTGAGGCGGTCTCTTCTATCTGTTCAATAACAGGAGTAAGAACAGCAATGGTTTCAGCATTAGCTACTTCATTATCGAAGGTTTTAATTTTATCGAAATACGGAGAAAGTGCAGCGTCTTGTGATAGAAATTCAACCGTACTTTCACTCAGTTTTTCTTGCGCTTGAATAAGCTGCTGATCCAGTTCGCCTAAGCGATCAGTATCGATGTAGCGATATTCTTTAATCGTCGCAAGGTGACCTCGCTGTTGACGCAGCTTATTTAATGCAGCAACAAACTCTTCGGCAAATTGCCAATTTTCAGGACGAATAGAAGCAATTAATTGTTGCTGTTCTTCCTCAGCATTTGACATGGCCAGCTGAGACTGTTGACGAATACTTTGAACTTTTTCAAATTCATCAATCACCAATTCAGAGGTTTTTGATATTTGCTTTATAAGAGAGGCGATCGAATTATTTTTATCGACAACAACCTCATGGCTATTTGAATACTCTTCGATCCAATAGTGTGAATCAAAAAAACGGTTAGCCGTTTTACTTAACTCTTCATAAATTCTTGCCGAGACTGTTTGATCAGAAATCATTCGATGCAAACTGTATAAATCAGACACTCCACGCACTAAAGACGCATTGCCAATTTTACCAAAAAAACTTTGGCTTACATCTGCCCGGCTCGCATAATCATCGCTCACAAAAGCGGTTTGCCACACTTGCATAGGGTGTATGCGCGTTGGCTCGCTTTCCGCAGAGAAAATGACCAATATTCCATCTTCCGCTAAAGCATAGCCATGGCCATAGATAGGATTCTGCATTGATTTACTGATGAGATTATAAGAAAAAAGTCCAAATAATCCTTGTTCAGGTTCGTAAAAAACAAAGAGAACATCTTCCCCATTAGGGGATTTAATCATACGCTTGAATTTAAGAGACTGGCCTTCTTCTAATGACGCTAAACCGTCGCCTTCAAACGTTTTCATTTCACCGGTTTGCAAATAATAGCCACCCGGAAAGATGATGCCATGATCTTCGGGCAGCTGAACACATGACTGCCCAATATCATCAATTTTGACGACTTCGTCCGTCAACGAATTAAATACAAAATAACGCCACTGCTCTTCTCGATAAGGCAATATTTTTAATAATATAAGAGCGCCAACACTGGCGTAAAAAAATTGCCCATCATCTAAAGATTGAGTTTTATCTTCTACTGGCTCACTGAAAATTCCTTTGCCATTTTCAGTATTATTTTCAATTTTAATGGTTAAATCACCATTAATGGTTTCTACAAAGACTTTATCAAGAATATTGATGTGAGGATGACGACCATGAACGGTATTTTCACGATCTGTTTGAATCCACTCAAAATCGTATGCACTCGGCAGCTGAATATCACGCTCGCCTCGGTTATCGATATATTTAATATCTTTACCGTCTGCAGAAACGGACCAGCGAAAAACACGTATATCTTCTAAACGCTCACCAATTTGAAAGCCCGCTAATAACTTGCCATCTTTAACCGTTAGCTGCACAAGTCGAGTTTGCTTGTAATAGCGATACAGCTCTAGAAAATCACTTTGGAAAGAAGGCGCCGCTAAAAAGCTGTTTTCATAGCTGGCAGGCTCAAGACTGTAGTTATCATCATCGTCATTTTTCAATTTAAATAACGAGAATACATCTTCAATATGAGTTTCTTTTTTAAGACCAATAAAGACGTTATAACCAAAAAGAAGATAGTCACCAATCTGGACCATATCTCGTGCGACGCAGTTATTTTCTGTGCGCACACGCACACGAGAAACAACGCTAAGATCTGAACTTCCAAATTCAGATAAGCGTGCATCGTTTAGTGCCCGAGCTTGGTTATTTAATAATCGCCCTTGCTCAACTAAGCGCTTACGAATAACTTCATAAGCCCCCCCTTCTGCAACGGCATTTTCGACTTGATTAGGGTTTTGCTCAGCCATAGCGAGATCCTTGTGTTCTTACGATTGTCCCTTAGGACGAAGAGACAGAGAGCGTATTTGCTACGCCCCCTGTATTAGCTTAAATACTCAATCGTATTAACTTTCGCTATCGCGGGTTTCTTTTTTCTTACTTTGATTTTCCATCACGGTGGCTAATAAAGCGCCGACTGTGCTGCTTTTCTGTGCAACACCATCAATCGCTTTGCCTAGTGACAAAGATTTAGAGAAGGTATCAAAGAAGTGACCTTCACCACCAACAATATCAATCTTCGCTTTTTGCAGCGCGGTTGAAAGCACTTCTGCGTTATCACGCGCAATCTCTTTACCGGCATCCAGAGAAGCAATGGCTTCTTTAAAGGCCGTCTCTAAACTCATACGGAACTCTTCGTGATCTCGAGCTTGTTCGCTCATGCCACCCATGGCATCAAATTTCTCAACCAAACCTTCAGCTTCTGCTTTAAAGTGCTCACGAGTAACATCCGCTTCTGCAAGACCCACATCTTTAGTTGCTTGTGCCTGAGCACTGCCTTTAGCACTGATGACTTCTGCATCAGCCAGACCTGTTTCACGTAGCGCTTTACCTTCTGATACGCCTTTCGCAGCAACAACCGCCGCTTCCGCTAGACCTTCTTTCTCGAGAGCATCGGCTTTCGCTTCTTGCACTTTCGCTTCGGCTAGGCCAGTTGCGGCTTCTTCTGCTTGAGTACCTTCGGCAAGTTTCTTCTTAGATTCCGCTTCTTTAGAAGAAGCTTCTAAATTCGCTTGTGCCAATGTCGTGATTTCTACGGCTTTAAACTTAGCAGATTGCTCTTCTGCTTCCGCCGCTTTCACTTGCTTAACTTTTAGTTCATCAGCATCAGCTTCTGCTGCTAATACTTGGATTTGCTTCAAACGATCTGCTTCAGAAACTTCACGCACTTCTTTAATGCGCTCTTCTTCAATCGCTACGGTTTTATCAACAACAATACGTTCTCGGATTACGTTAGCAATTTCTTTCTTTTCGATTTCAATGGCTTTTTCAGCTTCAATCGTTTGCAAATCCACTTCACGCTTACGTGCAACAATTTCTAAATCTTTAGCACGAGTCACTTTTTCAACTTCAATCACCACAGCACGCTGGCGGTTTTGCTCAGCTACTTCAATTTCACGCTTTTGGTTTTCAGATTGAACGGCTAAATCTTGCTCAACCTGAATACGAGTAGCTTCAGACTTTCCGCGTTCTTCTTCTTGGACTTTCAGTGTTTCCGCTTCTTCACGAGCACGAATCGTCGCAACTTCTCGTTCTTGTTTTGCTTCAGCATCGGCTTGCTGACGCTCAAGTTCTAGCATAGCTTCGCGGGTTTCAACGTTTTTCTTTTTAATCGCCAATGATTCATTTTGCTCTAATTCATTGGTAATTACATTCTGGCTAGCGGTTAGCTGTGTGATTTTCTTGATACCTTCCGCATCAAGAATGTTATTAGAATCTAACGCATGTTTTGGTGTCTGTTCTAAATAATCAATGGCAACATCTTCTAATACATAACCGTTTAAATCGTCACCAATAACTTCTACGATTTTTTCACGAAACTGTAGGCGGTTTTCAAACAATTGAACAAATTCAATTTGCTTACCCACTGTTTTCAATGCTTCAGAGAACTTAGCGGCAAAAAGGTCATAAACCGCCTCTTTATCCGATGCACGATCAGCTCCGATAGACTTAGCGACTCGTAAAACATCTTCTGAAGTCTCATTAACTCGAAGATAAAAAGCAACGGTAATGTCCGCACGCATATTATCTAAACAAATAAGACCATCTTTACCACGGCGATCAACTTCTAAGGTGATCAACGATACTTTCATTAATTCTTTTTTGTAAATAACAGGAATTACTAAAGCACCCGTAAAATGTACTTTAGGCGTCGAGCTCATGTCGTTGACGATTAAGGCTGTGCCTTGTGCTACCTTGATATAAAAAGACTGGAAGACAAATAAGACCCCCATAATAATAATAACGCCAATCCCTGCTACCGTTAGGATCGGCATTAATATTGATAAATCAGCCATAACAATTACTCCATCTGTTTTAGATTTTAAATTTCTTTAGGTTAGTTTTTTACTGTGTTATTTCAAAAATTCTGTTTCAGAGATGACCCGATAAGCATGCTGATCTTTAAGATATTCTAGCAATACTACTCGATCACCTTTTTTAAAGGTTTCATTATTTAACGTTCGTGCTTTAAAAATCAATCCTGCTCCACCATCGGCTAACAATACCTCTCCAAAGCGTGAATCAAGTCGCAGTGAGCGCACGATTGCCGTTTGTCCAAGTACATTTTTTACCGTGTTATTGTTCATATTTTTGAATAACGGCCTTAATGGTTTAATCATCTGGGCGGTTATCAATGCTGATATGTATAAGGAACCAATTAAAATCGGTAAGCCTACAAGGTATTCTAAAAAGCCGTCTGGGATAATGGGGAATATAAAATAGACGGCAAAGTAGCAAATCAACCAGCCAAACAAGATAAGAAAAGATAGGGTAATCGTTAGCGGAACGCCATTGAGGTTAAGCTTCAATAACAGCCCAGCCAAATCGTTCACTCCACCATCCGAGCTAGCATCCCCTTCTGGCATATCGATGTCTAGAGCATCAAGATCAACAATACCGAGTACAGCAATTAACCAATAAACGGTGACTAATGCGAGCAGCAGTGTGAAAAACAACGTCGGGAATGAAGCAATATTCTGATAGAAAGGGTCCATCTTATCGCTTAAAAATATTGCAAACATTTTAGCATCCTTGTTCTATTCACCATCAATAAGGTGAACTTTATGGTGCGCTATATTAACGATTTTTGACGTCGTTAACAGCCGTTTTTTGCTTCAATTAAGAGCAACAAGCAATTACTGCTTATTTTTTAACCGCTCCAATACATTGCTCGCTTGCTGTCCCTGATTAGCAATACCCGCTTTCTGCATTTTTTCATGCAACGATTGCTCAGCGCTGCTCTCATGAAGCTCTTCAGTCGCCTTCAGTTTAGCGGCAGTTAACGCTTGCTTTTGCTTAATGCGCTCTAAAGAATCCATCGCCGTTTGCAGCTTTGTATTAGAGCCCGCATAGCGCTGCGACACAGATTCTTGAGCTCGCTGCACGCTTTCGGTCGCTTTCACGGTATCGATTTGCTGCTTCAAGCGCTTGATATTATTATCTGCAGAAGCAATAGCCGCTTTTAAACTACTAGCACTGGAAGAAAAGCCAGCTACCGCCTCTGATTCAGAGACTTGCTGATTTTCTAACTCGGCAATTTTTTCAGCAATTTCCAATGCCAAAGCATCATCTTTTTGCTCTAAAGCTTTAAGGGCATAACCTTCATATTCAGTAATACTGTCTTTCAACGTATTTACTTTTTGTTCAGCTACTTTTTGCTGAGCAATAATAGACACCAAACTTTCTTTAGAAAATTTCAGTTCATTTGAGGCGTCACGCACCTCTTGATCTAAAATTCGAAGCGCTTGCGTATCGATAACCGCTTCACCTGCTTCGTTCACTCCACCACGTAATGCCGTTAACATTTTTGACCATAAATTCATAATTGATCTCCTAGACCTTAGTTAAATTAAGCCAGTTCAGGCGTAGGTTGAAAGGTTAAAAATTCAGCATACGCTTGAGTTGCTTGAATCACATTATTTGCCAACATATCGATTTCAAGCACAACATTCGACAATAATGAAGAGGCGCTTAATGCTCCAAACATATGATAGACAGAGTCTCCGTTCGCCATCGTATCTAAACTGATGGTCGATAATGGAAAATACTTATGGGTACGAAGCACTGCATTATTGAACCCTGCGACATCCGCTACATCATCAACAGACCACAGTACAGATTCAACAACAATCTGCTCACCGACCACTGTGATGAAAATGGGCAAATCACCAAATGCTTTCATCTCGATGAAAAGTGATGCGTCGATGCCATCAATTAATTCGATGCTGGCTTGCTTGGTAGCAAATAGAGGCTCTTGCTCTAATGCCGCTTTCAGGCTCTGGCTTGTCCATAGCTCTGGTAATTCATGTAAGTTTGTCATGACAAACTCTCCTTCTTTTATCGTTTCAACCAAATTGGGCTCACGTAACGTCTTCTCCGCTTGAGAAAGCAATCGTGCGTTCTCTGGGCGAATCCAAACTTCCTTTTTTACCAGCCCCTGCTCTCTTAAGCGGCGGCGGAATTCTCTTTGATAATGCGCTGATGTTTTTTGTGTCATAACTCACAATACCTATTACATGTAACAGTGTCAACCATCACATGTAATAAATAATACTATTACATGTGATGCTAAATATAAGATTTCCAGACTTAAATATGCAGAGGTTTAGGGATTTAATACTGTAGAGAGAAGAGCATAAAGAAACAAGTTATGATGAAATGAAAGAAGATCTATTGAAAAAGAGAAAAAAGAAGGCGAAAAATTCGCCTTAGGTATTGGAGTTACTAATCCACAATGTCTGATATGGCGCTAACTGAACCAACATATCTTGGTGCGTCATTTCTTTACCCGAAATAAGATCAAACCAGTCGTCTGTCGTTACTAAATTAATATCCGATAGCATAAACTCTTGCTCTACCTCACTGATATTGCTGATGCAAAATATGCTTTGTGCTTTATCAACAGATTGACGCCAATAGGCAAAAATCGAGTCACCTAAATGCAATGTAAATTGTGCCGCATTCGGGTGGAAAGCTTTTTGCTGCTGACGTATTGCTAATAATTTTTTTAGCGCAACAAATACTGTTTTATGGTGACTTTCATCAGCGATAGAATCGGTATCGAGATACTGATTGTATTGGTCTTCAGCTAGCAGCATTTCTAATTCATCATATTGCCATTGATGACGGTTGATCGATCGGTTATGGCCTGAATGCTCCATTCGCTGATAGTCATTGCGAGTCGCCAATAAGCTGTGTACGTAGATACCAGGAATGCCTTCTAGACCAAACATGATCGCATGCGCGCATACAAAACGCGCTATGCCCGCATGCTCCATACCTACGGCATCCTTGCCTTTAATTGTTCCTTGCAGGGCATCGAATAAAGAGATGTTTACTTCATATGGTTTCTGAATAGCTTCGCCTTGGTCATTCTCTAATGCTCGCCAAGAAATTCGTCCACCGAAACTTTGCAAGGTTTCGACTAATACTTGAGTTTCATTTTCTCCTAGAATACCTTCAACAGGCCTAAGTCCCATGCCGTCGTGCGAAGCGATAAAATTGAAGTAAGTCGTCCCTAACTGCGCCGGTGGCATACTCATTAGCCACAACTTTAAGTGATGACTATTTCCCGTTAGCAAGGTATTTACTAATAACGGTGGTAATGCAAAGTTATATACGCAGTGTGCTTCGTTAGCATTACCAAAATAAGAAAGATTCTCTCGGTTAGGAATATTGGTTTCTGTAATGATTACCGCATCAGGTTGCGTATGCTCAATCAACAGTCTTAATAACCGCACGACATTATGGGTTTCTTCTAAGTTAATGCTGGGCGAAGCGACTTTTTTCCATAAAAAGGCAATCGCATCTAGGCGAAAAATACGCACCCCCATATCCAGATATTGTCGAATAATTTTAACAAACTGAATTAATACTTCAGGGTTTCTAAAATCAAGATCGACTTGATCATGACTAAACGTGCACCAGACATGCTGCATGCCGTTATTGGTCATAGTTTCTCTTAGTAACTTACTGGTTCTGGGTCTAACGACCTGAGATAAATCGGCGGTCGGCGACTGCGTATAAAAATAATCATGCCCTGGGCCTTCGCCTTTTATAAAATTTTGAAACCATAAGCTTCGACTTGAGCAATGATTAATCACCAAATCAGCCATTAAGCGATAGCGTTGACTAATGCTTTGAATGTCTGCCCAGTCTCCAAGAGATTCATTCACGCTAGAGAAGTCCATGACTGAAAAACCATCATCAGAACTAAAAGGGAAAAAGGGAAGAATATGCACACTATTAATTAAGCCTTCACAGTGCTCATCTAAAAAGTGCTTTAAGGTAATCAGCGGCTTTTGATGCTTGGCTAAGAAACTATCGCCATAGGTAATCATTACGGTGGATGATTGATCCCACAAATCGCTGGGGCGCACTTGGTCATGAGAAGCCGCTTGCTGACTTGCTCGCTCTAACCGCATTTCAATTAATAGCTTTTGTGCAAAGACATCAAACGGCATTTCAATATCCGTTTGATGGTAGATCATTTCCAGCAAGTGCTGGCTACGCTGTAATAATACAGAATCAAATAAGCTCATCGCGTCATAAACTCCTTATTATCTTCTTCTACCGCTTTATATAATCTTTCTAAGATATCGGGCTTGGCGCTGATCACTCGGTTCCAACTGGGAATAAAAGGCGTTTCCATCGGTTTATCTAAAAAAGCTTCCCCCGCTTTCATAATATTTTGCGCGAATAATTCAACGGCCTTTTCTTCAGAGTGAATATCCAACGTTAAGCCATTCATAACAGCATCATTATGATAGGTTTCAATAAAATCTAATGCGATTCTATAGTAGGTTGCTTTAATTGAACGAAACGTTTCGGTATTAAACGTTTTACCATTGGTAGCCAGCTTTCTGAATAATGCTTTGGAAATATCAATCGACATTTTTGATAAGCCACCTTCATCATTATCTGACGATAAGTCTTGATGCTTATGATCATAAACATCAGCAATATCAACTTGGCATAAACGGTTATTGGCATAGTTTCTATGCATCTCAGATAACACACCAATCTCTAGACCCCAATCACTTGGAATACGAATATCATTTAATACATCTTTACGAAATGAAAACTCTCCTGCGAGTGGATAGCGGAAGCTGTCCATAAATTGTAGGTATTCCATTTCCCCAAACATTTTTTTGAGTGCGCGTAATAATGGCGTAACAAGTAAACGACTGACGCGGCCATTAATTTTTCCATCCGCGACACGAGCATAAAACCCCTTGCAGAATTCATAATTGAATCGAGGGTTGGCCACAGGGTAAATCAATCGTGCTAATAGCTCTCTATCGTAAGTAACAATATCGCAATCATGAAGGGCAACAGACTCTGAACGATTTGAAGCAAGGGTATAACCCATGCAATACCAAACATTTCGCCCTTTACCCAGTTCTTTAGGGGCTAAATTTAACGCTTGCAGCTCTGCATCTAGCGCTTGTAATCTTGGCCCTTCGTTCCATAGCACTCGATGATGTTGTGGCAGCGCTCCAAAAAACGTAAGCGCATGGCGATACTGATCTTCATCAGCACGGTCTAAGCCAATCACAATCTCATTAAGATAATCTGCCCCTTTTAAATGATTCACGATATTGGGTAAAGCATCCCCTTCCAACTCGGAAAATAGCGAAGGTAGAATTAATGACATTGGGCGCTTTTTACTAAATTCTCTTAATTCATCTTCGATGTCTGCTACAGGTCGATGGGCTAGATTGTGTAATGTTGTCACTATGCCATTTTGATAAAAGTCAGCCATAATATTTCCTTATTCTTAATGTTTAATTCTTAGCGTTGTAATCGTTAATTTCTAAAGGTATAAAATTTTACGTAAGCCCGAATTCCAACCTCGCGGTCCAAATTCTTCTGAAATAGAAAAGCCAACGTCTCTGGTTAATTTAGGAGGTTCGTGCACAGGGGAGCGAATAATGAGCGCAAGGTCGGCTTCCTCCAGCATGGCAATATCATTGCCGCTATCACCAATAGCAATGGTCTTAATAGCGTCTAAATCGCCTTGCTTTTTATATTCAGAGGCGAGCCAAGCAAGCGCGTCACCTTTATTACAAAACCCACTTAAATGTAGAAAGCGACCGCCTTGCAATACATTGCCACCGCGCTCTTCTAACCATTGGATAAAGTCTTGTTTTGCCTTATCCACACCCAGCCATGAAATGGGCTCACCATATTCGCGATCGTTGGCTTGCTGCGCTTGGGTAAAAGATAGTCCTGTTATTTGTGCAATAACTTCTTCTTTCATTGCCGCAAAGTGACTGAAACTGTGAGGAAAAATGGTTTTAGCCTGATTAAGCAGCGATAACCAATGGCTTCGAGTTTGGCAGAATCTAAATACCCAAAAACCGTCTTGCTCGATGCAACCTTTCGGTTTATTCGCAAAATAGCCTTGCGGAATGTATACCGCTGCACCATTTTCAATAATGAAAGGGTGTTGGTTATTTAATTCTGTGCGCAAGGCCTGAACTTCTGCCCGGGTCTTACTGGTTGTTAATACCACGGGAATTTGATCTTGCTCTAGCACACCTAATAATTCATCCGCGGCTTGATGGCTATAACTGTCGTGATCCAATAAAGAGCCATCTAAATCGGTAAATACAATCCAGTTATTGGTAACATTCCCCATTATAAAGCCCCCTTTAATGCCACATCATGCAAACCAAAACGAGGATCATCCGGTAAAGGGTTCGGGGTTAAATAAGCAGCTACTTGGCGTTTATTGGTTAACTGAAATAAGTGCTGACAGTTTTGTGGTAGGTATTTCAAACTGTGGCGCGTTAGTCGCTCATAATGCTGAATGAACTGCTTAATTTCTTCTGCTGCCATGATGTGATTATTCGATGAGCTGTCTGTTAAATCCGAACGGGCTGCCAACTTTTGCTCCTGCTCAAGACGCCAGTTATAAACACAACTGAAGCTGGGGGCCTGCAACATAATTAAGCGATCAATTAATTGCCAAAGCTCTGGGTAGTTTGTTACGAGCTGTTGGTTGATATAGCTACGCCATTCGGCATTAGGGTCTTGAACCAATTCCAGCTCATTCATCGGCTCGAGCAGTGACTCTTCCGCTTCTGCCGTAATACCTACACACCAGCCTTCTAAGATAATGATATCCAGTGGTGTTTCTACACGAGACCACAGCTCTTCAGGAAGCCGCTCATCTTGAGCTTTATTAAATTTGGGAATTTTAACGTCGCCACTATTTTGTGATAGCTGCTGTAGAGTATCTAGCGCCAGTTCTAAATCGTGTGTCCCCGGCACTCCACGCGTTGATAATAAAGGATGCACATCGGTTGCAAGCTGCTGCCTTTGCTTGCGCGTTAAATAGAAGTCATCAATTGAGATTGCGACTGCTTTTAAGCCTCTATTTTGCAAACATGTGCATAAATAGTCGGCTAATGTGGTTTTCCCAGAGCCTTGGCAACCATTAATGCCTACGACCAATGTGCGCCCTGCACTAAAATGGTGCTTAACCAAGGTCTCGACAATAGGATCAAACCAAATTGATGCCTGCTGTAAATAATGCTCGGGCAAGCTGTTCCTTGTGATGAATCCACGTATTGCGCCCATAATCACCTCTAAACAATAATTTGCGACCGCGCTTTAAACACGGTGCTTTATAGAGGTAGAGCAGGAACCGTACCCTTTTTATAATTTCAGCAAAATTTCTTTAAATATTCATATTTGCTGTCATATTTCTGTAACATTGATCCTAGATACTCCTCATCACTGAATAACGATTCGACAAAAATATCTCTTACTTAGAATGATCCAAGTAAGAATGACTATTAAACAGGAAGTAATGATGAAAAAAATTCTAGCCCTAAGTGCTGCATTTGCAGCGTCTGCAATCAGCATGTCAGCTAACGCTCAGCGTGATTACATCAGTATTGTTGGTTCTTCTACGGTTTACCCATTCTCTACGGTAGTAGCCGAACGTTTTGGTAAATCGACTAAGTTCGCAACCCCTAAAGTTGAATCAACAGGTTCTGGCGGCGGCTTGAAATTATTCTGTTCTGGTGTTGGTAGTGCAACGCCTGATATCACCAACGCTTCTCGTGCAATTAAGAGCTCTGAAATTAAGCTTTGTGCAGAGAACGGCATTAAAGACATCATTGAAGTCACTATCGGTTATGACGGTATCGTATTAGCGAATACGACAGAAGCTGAGCAAATCTCTTTGTCTCGTCGTGAAATTTTCCTAGCACTTGCTAAGAACATTCCTAACCCAGATGGTAGCGAAACGTTAGTTGAAAACCCATACCAGACTTGGAATGAGATTAACCCTACGTTACCAAAGTCTAAAATCGAAGTATTAGGCCCACCACCAACATCCGGTACTCGTGATGCATTCGCTGAGCTTGCTTTAGAAGGTGGTTGTAAGACTTTCCCTTTCATTAAAGCAATGAAGAAGCAGGATAAGAAAAAGTATAAAGCAGTTTGTCATGCGGTACGTGAAGATGGCGCTTATGTTGAAGCGGGTGAGAACGATAACCTAATCGTACAGAAATTGGTTGCAAACCCTTCTGCACTTGGCGTATTTGGCTACAGCTTTTTAGAGCAAAACTCTGAAAAAGTTCAAGGTTCATTGATTGATGGTAAGCTACCGACTTTCGATGCGATTGCTGAAGGTTCATACCCAGTAAGCCGTTCTTTATTCTTCTATGTTAAAAAAGCGCACATTGGTGTTATCCCAGGTATCGAAGAATATCTTGCTGAATTTACCTCAGAAAAAGCAATGGGTGACTACGGCTACTTAGCTGAAAAAGGTATGATCCCAATGACAGCTGAAGAACGTAAAAACGTATTGTCTACTGTTAAGAACTTAACACCTCTGGCTAAGAAATAAGCCAGTTTAAAAGTAGTACGCATCGCCGGGGCTTGTTCTGATAAAGAATGGGCCTCGGCTTTTGTGTATTAAAAAGAAAATTAAACTACGGGTAAATAAATAAGCAAATGAACTTTAGTAGCCTGCTCATCATCGTCATTATTGTTCTCGGAGGCGCCTATTTTTTAGGTCGCAATCGCGCACGAGCAATATCTAATCAAGGATTGCGAATGCATTCTTTGCCCGATCACTACGGTACCTTAATGGCCTTATGGACTGGCGTACCGGCACTTATTCTATTAATGACTTGGCACTTGTTGGAAGGCCCAGTTATCGATTATTTATTAATTGCTCAGCTACCAGCCGACATTCAAGCCGCTGACCCAGCTCAAATTCAATTAACGATTAGCAAAGTCTATAACCTAGCGTCTGGCTCTGGCCTAACGGCTGATCCGAGCTTAGCACCGGCCGTTGAGCACCTAGCGGCTCTTAATGAACGTACTTCAATATTGAATGCGGGTATTGCTTTAAGCTTATGCTTAGTTTGCTTTGTTATTACTTACCGCCGCATACAACCTAAATTGCGCGCACGTACCGAGATGGAAGGCATTGTTAACCTTCTATTATTATCCAGCTCTGGTATCGCGGTATTAACCACCGTCGGTATTCTTGCGAGTGTGATGTTCGAAGCCTGGATGTTTTTTCAACAAGTTAGTCCGATAGAATTTTTATTCGGTACAACCTGGTCACCTCAGGTCGCTTTACGCGCTGATCAATCGGGATCATCCGGTAGCTTTGGTGCCGTGCCCTTATTTGCAGGTACTTTATTAATATCTTCCATTGCGATGGTGATTGCTGTGCCTATCGGTTTAATGGCCGCAATTTATCTTTCTGAATACGCCAGTAGCAATGTACGTAAATATGCAAAACCCGCGTTAGAAGTATTAGCGGGGATCCCAACCGTTGTATACGGTTTTTTCGCAGCGCTCACAGTGGCTCCCCTTATACGAGTATTAGGAACCGACTTAGGCTTAGAAGTATCGTCCGAAAGCGCACTCGCCGCTGGCTTAGTAATGGGCGTAATGATTATTCCTTTTGTTTCTTCATTATCGGATGACGTCATCAACGCAGTGCCACAGTCTATGCGAGATGGCAGCTACGGATTAGGGGCGACTAAAAACGAAACCATTCGCCAAGTTATTATTCCTGCGGCCCTACCTGGCATCGTTGGTGCTGTGATGCTAGCCGTATCTCGTGCGATTGGTGAAACCATGATTGTTGCCATGGCAGCAGGCTTAGCGGCAAATTTAACAGCAAATCCACTCGATAGTGTAACCACGGTAACGGTTCAGATTGTGACCTTACTCGTTGGTGACCAAGAATTTGATTCACCTAAAACCCTAGCCGCTTTTGCTTTAGGTTTGGTGCTTTTCTTAGTCACACTTATTTTGAACTTTGTTGCTTTGAAAATTGTTCAGAAATATAGAGAGCAATATGATTGATTCAAAAACACCTCCTTCAAATACTTCAACTGAGTCGAATAATATGAAGCCGACACAGCTAACAACCCGTCAAAAGGTTGAACTAAGTTTAGGCCGTCGCCGCGCTGCTGAAACACGTTTTCGTTTCTACGGAATGGCGTCTGTTTTCTTTGGTATGTTATGCCTCGTTGTATTGTTCACCGATATCGCCAGTAAAGGCACTTCGGCGTTTAAACAAACGAGCTTAACAACGGATATCTTTTTAGATAGCAGCTATTTAAACCTAAGCAAAGATAGCCAAGCCGATGACATTCGTTTTGCTAACTTTGAAGGCTTAATCAAACGCCAGTTTGCTAAAAACTTTAAGCCAAATGGCCGTAAAGAAACCCGCGAGCTGTTTAAATTGATTAGCCCAGGAGCATCTTGGCAGCTACAAGAGCTGTTATTAGCGAATCCTGAGATTATTGATACCACGGTTAATATCGAATTATTGATGGATGATGATGTTGACCAGTGGTTTAAACACGATCGCGACCTAGAAGAAGATGAGACCAACGATCGTCTTTCTGAAAAACAATTAGCTTGGTTAAATAGCTGGGTTGAGGAAGGCCGCTTAGATAGCCACTTCAATACCCTATTCTTTACCAATGGTGATTCTCGTGAGCCAGAGCTTGCGGGTATTCATGGGGCAATTAAAGGCACACTATTAACCCTAATGGTTACGCTTTTATTATCTTTCCCTATTGGTGTTGCCGCGGCTATTTATCTTGAAGAATTTGCACCACGCAATCGCATGACAGAGATTGTTGAAATTAATATTAACAATCTAGCGGCAGTACCTTCGATCATTTTTGGTTTATTAGGTATGGCCATTTTTATTAATATTTTTGGTGTCGCACGATCAACACCGTTATTAGGTGGTTTAGTATTAACATTAATGACGCTACCAACGATTATTATTTCTGCGCGTGCAGCCATCAAATCGGTTCCACCTTCTATTCGTGAAGCAGCTTATGGCTTAGGAGCCTCAAAGAACCAAGTTGTTTTTCACCACGTATTGCCATTAGCCATGCCTGGCATGCTAACAGGTACTATTCTTGGTATGGCACAAGCACTGGGAGAAACAGCACCGTTATTAATGATTGGTATGGTTGCTTTCGTGGTTGACGTACCAGGCTTTATTAACGATCCATCAACGGTTTTACCCGTACAGATTTTCTTGTGGTCCGACAGCCCTGAACGTGCCTTTTTAGAGCGTACTTCCGGAGCAATTTTAGTTTTATTGTCATTTTTGGTATTGATGAATACCACCGCTGTAATTTTACGCCGTCGCTTAGAGCGTCGCTGGTAGACCAAACAGCCTGAACTAAAAGACCCTATCAGATAGAATTTACAGCAAGAGCTGAAAGAGGAATTGAACATGAGCACAACGATGCAACACATTGAGAACCACGTAACAACCGGCGTTCCACTAAGCCAAAACCCAAAACTTTCAGCGCGTAATGTGGATGTTTTTTATGGCGATAAACAAGCAATTTTTGACGTAAGTCTAGACATTGGCGCTAACGAAGTGATTGCCTTAATTGGCCCTTCTGGTTGTGGTAAATCGACTTTTTTGCGTACGCTAAATCGCATGAACGATACCATTGATATTTGCAAAATTAAGGGTGAGATTTTACTCGATGATGAAAACATCTATGGTGCCGATGTCGATACCGTGCCTCTGCGCGCACGTGTCGGCATGGTATTTCAGAAACCTAATCCATTTCCTAAATCGATTTATGATAACGTGGCCTATGGCCCACGCATCCACGGTTTGGCACAAAGCCGCATTGAGCTAGACGAAACCGTTGAGAAGAGCTTACAGCGCGCAGGCTTGTGGAATGAAGTGAAAGATCGCTTACATTCTCCAGGCACTGGTCTTTCTGGTGGTCAACAACAACGCTTATGTATTGCGCGTACTATTGCCGTTGATCCAGAAGTGATTTTAATGGATGAGCCGTGCTCTGCATTGGACCCTATTGCAACTGCAAAAATTGAAGAGCTTATTGATGAATTACGCGAAAAATACACCATCGCCATCGTAACTCACTCAATGCAACAAGCAGCTCGTGTTTCACAACGCACTGCTTACTTTCACCTAGGTCAATTGATTGAAGTGAACCCAACTAAGCAAGTTTTTACCACCCCACAGCACGAATTGACGGAAGCTTATATTACTGGCCGTTTTGGATAGAGCGTTCGCACCGATCGTTTTAATTAAGGCCTGATGACCATCGGCCAGTCTTAAATAAGGATAAAATAATGGACATGAATTTCAACCAACACATATCACAGCAATTCAACGCGGACCTACAAGACATCCGCAATCAAATGCTGGCGATGGGTGGATTAGTACAACGTCAAGTTGCTGATGCTATTGAAGCTATTTGCACGGGCAATACCAGCTCGGCCGACAAAATTATTCAACGTGAAGATGACGTTGATGAAATGGAAATTAACATCGACCGAGAATGCACACACATTCTTGTGCGTCGCCAACCTGCTGCGTCTGATTTACGCATGGTACTTGCGGTCTCTCGCGTTGTACGTGACTTAGAACGCATGGGTGACGAAGCGGCTAAAATTGCTATTCATGCTTTAGAAGTTGCTAATGGTAATCAAGCGGGCTCTAAAATGTGTAATCAATCGATTCGCCATATGGGCAGCGCTGTTATCGAGATGATTTCAGACGCACTGGATGCATTTGCTCGTCACGATATTGAAGGGGCGATTGAGGTTGTGCGTAGCGATAAAATGGTTGATGAACAATATGCATCAGCGATTCGTGAACTCAGTACCTATATGATGGAAGATCCTCGCTCTATTGGCCAAGCGATTAATATTTTATGGATTTTACGCGCCATCGAACGTATCGGTGATCATGCTCGCAACATTAGTGAACAAGTAATTTATTTAGTGAGTGGTGCAGATGTTCGCCATAGCTCTCTTTCAGAAATGGAAGAGCAAGCACAAATTGATTCACAAACTTAAATAATAAAAATCAATTTGGCGTCAGATGTCTAATTCTTTAAAATTAGATATTTGACGCTAGTTTCAATAACTCACAATACTTTTTAACTATAAAAACACCAAAAATCAGTGGATTCTTCATCCTTTAAGATACGAATTTTTATTTTTCTTGATTACTACTAAGCATTATTTCTTCTAACCTCCTGATCTATAACAAAATTTTATAATCAATAAAATTGAAATATTTTTGTCATATTGCCATATCGTCATATTTCTGTAACATTCATAAAACATAATCATCTCGATCTTAAAAACAACGTATAAATAGATTTTAAAAATCTACGAATGGAATGGAAATTAAAATGAAAAAGACAGCACTTTCTTTAGCAATTGCAGCCGTATTGCCAGCGTTCGCCAATGCAGAAAAAGTTGAAGTTGAAATGCCTGAGTTCTACGGTAAAGTAAACGTATCAATACAAAATACTCAAGAAGAAGGTGACGGTAGCATTTCTGAACTTGTTTCTAATGCTTCTCGCTTAGGTGTTAAAGGTAAGATTGAACTGAATCATGGCCTAGAAGGTATCTACAAACTTGAATATGAAACTCAAGTTGATGATGGTGATAAAGACGGTCAAACATTCACTCAGCGTAATATTTATGCCGGCATTAAAGGTGGCTTTGGTCAAATCATTGCGGGTAAGTTTGATACCCCATTTAAGAAAGCTCAAAATAAAATCGACCTTTTTAACGACCTTGAAGGCGATATCAAAAGCGCTATTTCAGCCCATGACAATCGTACAGCAAATACCGTTCAATATAGCACGCCTAAGATGTCTGGCTTAGTCGCTACTGTTGCTCATATTGCATCTGAAGATGAAAAAGTAAACGATGGTACTTCAAGCTCGTTAACCTTCACTCAAAAGAATGTCTATGCGGCTATTGCTTATGATACTGATGTAGAAGCAGATACAGATGCATTACGCCTTGTCGCTCAATACTCAATGGCTGATTTCACCGTGGGTGCTTTGTGGGAACAAGATAATACTGAAGGTTCTGATAACGATAAAGAAGGTTGGGTTTATTCAGCGTCTTATCAGTTGAATTCAGATATTAAATTGAAAGCTCAATACGGTGAGTCTGATATCAAGAAAGATAACGCTGAAACTTACAGCTTAGGTGCTGATTATAAGCTAGCTAAGAACGCTAAAGCTTATGCCTTTGTTACTGACGAAACATTTGGCGATGATACAAGCAATGACTACTACGGTATTGGCTTAGAATATAAATTCTAATTCAGATACAAACTGTTAGCTAAATAAAAACGCCTCTGATTGCAAAACCAGAGGCGTTTTTTTATGCCTAAATTATTGGCCTATATTGATGGCCTAAACCTCATACTGCTGATGCTTTTACATTATCTAAAGAATCAATCACTGCCTTTAATACGAATACGTTCTGCCGGTATCACAAAACTAAAGCAACTACCTTCTCCAAGTGTCGATTCAATTTTTAGTTGGGCATCGTGATGCTCAAGAGCATGACGCACAATCGCTAAACCTAAACCCGAACCTCCCACCGTAGATTCACGTGATTCATCGACACGATAAAAACGTTCCGTAAGGCGTGATAAATGATTAGGAGCAATACCATCACCTTCATCTGCGACAGAAATTTCTAGCCCTTTATTAGAAGAATGAATGCCGATTTTTATCTGTGCAGCCTGCCCTTCTTTTCTTCCATATTTAATCGCGTTCGTCAGCAAATTCGTAAGCACTGAGTTTATTTCTTCAGCAAAACCAAGAATCTCTATATTGGAAGCACACTCGCATTCAATATTAGCCTCAGGAATTTTTTCTCCGGTTAATGATTTGGGTATATAGCCTCGCAACTGATCAACCCCCATCGCACACAGTGATTGAAACTCGAACCAATCACTGCCTATTCCTGCATTATTACTTTCTAACTTTGAAAGGTGCAACAAGTCGTTAACCAAGCTTTTCATGCGATCGCTTTGCTCACCCATTTGGCGAACGGCTCTCATAACGCCAGGGTTGACATCCGCATCCACTAACATCTCTAAGTAACCATTAATAACGGTTAACGGTGTTCTTAATTCGTGAGAGACATCTGCAATAAAGTGCTGTCGCATTTGTTCAACGCGCTGGCGTTCAGTGACATCACGAATAATAATCACTTTTTGATCAACCCCAAACTGGGTAACTTGAACCTGAACAATCAGATTGGATCGATAAGGACTTTTAAATTCAATGACCTCACGATAATCACCTTTTTTGAAATATTTAACAAAGCTAGGAGCTCGAAGTAGGTTGGTAATATGCTGACCTTTATCGGTATCAACTCGCAAGCCTAATAAATGGCAGGAGGCACGATTAAAAGCGGTCATAAAGCCTGCTTGATTGGTAATCAAAATACCATCCTGTAAAGATTCAATACCTTCTGCAATACGCTTAAGTTGCTTCTTCTGTCTTTTCAGCTTTTTATTCAATAATCGCTCACGTCGAATGATTACATCTGCGCTATAACCGACTAAACCACTATCCTGAGGGGCAGGACCTTGATTATTACTCCAAAGAAAAAGTTCGTTTAAACGCCTCAACATGAGTACTTGAGAAACAATTAAACCTACGAAGGCTCCTAATAAAGGCCTATCAAATGACATTCCTGCTGCGGTTGCCAATAAGACAATAAGTGCGATGCGTAAAAGCTCACGCTGCCAAGCTATTTGTTGCAAAATGCGGCATCCTTACGATGGTTGAAAATCACTCTGTTTTAAATTCTTCGTCAGAAAATCGATAACCTGCGCCGCGAACGGTCTGAATCATTTTGTCATGATTCAAAACCGCAATACTTTTTCGCAAGCGGCGGATATGAACATCTACCGTTCTATCTTCGACATACACATTACCGCCCCAAACTCGGTCGAGTAATTGCTCTCTAGAGTATACGCGATCAGGGTGTAACATGAAAAATTCTAATAACCGAAACTCAAGCGGTCCTAGATGTATTTCTTCCCCGGCTAAATTGGCTTTTTTAGCGGAGCGATCCAAAATCAACTGTCCTGCTGCTAATCCTTTACCTTCAATATCGACATGGCCACGACGCAATACAGCCTTAATGCGCGCGAGTAATTCACGCGGCGAAAATGGTTTTATTACGTAATCATCAATACCGGCATCAAAACCATTAATTTTATCATCTTCGTCGGATTTCGCGGTTAAAAGAATGATCGGGATTTCTGCTGTATTTTCTTCTCGCTTTAATCGTTTGGCCAGTTCAAGGCCTGTCATCATTGGCATCATCCAATCAGCCAAAATCAAATCTGGCGCCTCTTCTAATACCATTTGATAGGCAACCTGACCATTAGCTGCGCGCTTAGTTTGATAGCCTGCCATTTCTAGGCTGGTCATAATCATTTCAGCAATCGCTTGCTCATCTTCTACAACTAGAATGTTGGCTACTGCCATGATGATTCCTCTATGATATTAAACACGCGAATAAATCGTTTTCTAATTCTGCTTTATTGAGTTTGTCATTATGAATAATTTCAATACGACTTTGCGCTAATGAGCGCGTTGGCATTTCGCTAAAAACTTGATCCCGCACGTTCATTACTCGCGTGCCTTTGTTAGTAATCAATAACCCTTTTACGCGCTCAACATTCAACGTTAATAACCACTCACTTAAAGCTTGATGATCAAATATTTGATTCTCTGCGAGTAGCCAACCAATGGAATAATATCCCATACCTTGGTTTTCAAACGCGCAATAAGCTTGCCCATCAGCCAGACTTACAGGCGTCATTACATCGGCATCATTTTTTGCCTGTGAATGTTTATCAGAATGCGTATGTGAGTGAAGTTGGTGAGCACTAATACTATGACGATCGGTATGACTCTCGATATCTAACCAAGCAAGATTAAGCTGACCATGATTTACCCAACCAAGGTGGGCTTTTTTAGGTTCCATTTTCTCAGCAAACCGATAAAAATTCTGTTCATCTTCTGCGGCCGCTAAATCGGTTTTATTTGCGACTAAGACATCCGCCAATAAGCATTGATCGTTAAATGTTTCATGCTGCTGATATCTAGGATTTTTTAATTGTCTAGGATCTAATAAACAAATAGAGGCTTTTAATTCTGCATGATCTCGATACGCTTTACTGGTAAGCGTGCGAATTAAATTTTTAGGATGGCCTAAGCCTGTGGGTTCAATGAGTATGCGATCGGGTTTCTGCTGAGCAATAATAGCCGACAATGCCGTTTGAAAAGGAATGCCAGAGACGCAACATAAACAGCCTCCAGGTACTTCACTGATTGTCATTCCTGATTCGGCCGACAAAATTGCACCATCAATGCCAACTTCACCAAATTCATTGACTAATACTGCCCATTTTTCATGCACAGGTTTCTGTTTTAATGCATGCAATATCGCTGTCGTTTTGCCAACGCCTAGAAATCCCATAATTATATTGATGGCAATTTTTTTTGTCATAATTCCTTCATTTAATCTGTACTTAACTATTCACGGTTCATCATGCACACGACATGGATAAATTATGCTTACAGCTTACGCAATATCACTAACGGTGGCTGCTTAATTACCGTACTTAAACTTCGGTTGGCCAATGCCGCAATCGCGACTCCTGATGCAATAGGAACCCATAGCCAATAACTCAGGTGCCAAGGATATTGCATTTGAAATAGTTTTTCATACAGCAACCAACACATCACTTCCGCTCCAGCAACGGCAATCATACCAGCCAGAGTACCTAACAGCATAAACTCTAACCATTGCATTAATCGCAGTTGTTGACGCTTAGCGCCTAAGGTACGCAATATCGCGCCCTGCTGCAGCCGATCTTCTAAGCTTGAATGCAAAGCGGCTAATAATACAAGCACACCGGCTAAAAGTACTAAGGCTAATAAATACTCAACCGCAAGGGTGACCTGGCTTAATATTCCTTGTATTTGAGTCAGCACCTGACTCATATCCAGCAAGGTAATGCCGGGATAATCACGAATTATCTGAGTTAATTGAGAACTCTTTTCTGCTGGAACATAAAAACTGGTTAAATAATTGAGAGGCAGTTTATCCACGATATCAGGAGAGAAATATATGTAAAAATTGGGCTTTAAACTTCCCCAGTCTACTTTTCGCACACTGCTTATACGCGCACTGATTGTTTGCCCCGCTACATCAAAGGTCAGCTGATCTCCAACACTAAGCTGCAAACGATTAGCTAAGCTTTCAGCGATAGACAGCTCGGAAGTAGCTGAATGAAACCATTCTCCTGCGGTAATCATATTGCCTACAGGTAATTCACCACCACCACTAAGTACCAGATCTCTTTGAACGGCAGGATCTTGTGCATACCGCTCATCATCATTGACCGAAACGTTATTAATAGCGACCAATCGACCAGGCACCATAGGAAATGCGGTTGACGTCGTGAAGCCAGCATTGTTTAAGGCTTGTTGATAGGGCTCAACTTGATAGCTCTGAATATTCATAGCAAAGAAATTAGCACTGTCTTGGGGTAGGTTCTTTTGCCAATCTTGCAGTAAGTCATTACGCACAATAGCAATAATCAACATAATCATCATGGTTAGCGCAAACGCTAAAATCTGAATGGAAGTTCGATAACGGTCTCGATTTATTTGCCGCCAAGCAAATCTCATTGTCATCGAGAACTTGGTTTTTGGCAGAACGTTATCGATGAGAAAAAGTAAAAATTGTAATGAAAATAATAAAATCAGCAATACAAAGAATCCGCCCAAAATAATCAGTAAGGTCATCACAAGGTCTTGGCTAAACCAATAATTTAATAAGGACATCATGACTAGCCCAAGGCCATAAATAGCCCAACTATTCCAGGCCATAGGCTCAAGCTCTCGGCGTAAAACCCGTAATGGCGATACTCGTCCAAGACGTAATAAGGGAGGCAATGCAAAACCTAATAATGTAATAGGGGCGGTTAAGCTAGCAATCAGCCAAGCAGACATTCCCGCGCTCGGCAGCGCGGTGCTGGTATTGCCTTGGTGCAAAGTAGAGGCTAATACACCACTGAGCATTTCTTGCCCCACATAACCCAAAGCAAGCCCAATAACGCTGGCAAATACCGCCAAATACAATAATTGATAGATATAAAGCTGAGTCACATAAGAACGATTTGCTCCCATTGTTCTTAATAAAGCACTGCTATCAAAATGATGACGGGCATAATCTTGTGCCGCCATAGCGATGGCAATACCCGCTAAAATAATCGCTAACATAGCCGCCAATGATAAATAGCTGCGAGCTTTTGCTAAAGAAGCGGCTAATGCTTGATTATTATCGGTTAAAGATTCAAAACTTTGATGACTCGCTAACAGTGGTTTCAAATTCATCTGCAAAGTTTCTAGCGCTAATGTATCCCCTGCCACCAGCATACGATAGCTGACTCGACTGCCCGTCTGAACGAGATTTGCCGCAGCAACATCATCAAGATTCATCATTAACCGAGGTGACAAACTATAGAAATTACCCGCACGATCACTTTCATTAACCAAAATGGCGCTGATCGTTAATTTAATCGCCCCGACTTCAATGCGGTCACCAAGCTGTGCATTCAGCAGCGCTAATAATCTAGGCTCTAGCCATACCTTGCCCGCACTCGGGCCTTTTGCAGCCATCGGGTTTGCTTGCGTTCCTAGCTGACCTTTTAGCGGGTAAGCATGATTAACCGCCTTTACTGCGGCAAGCGCCATCTCTTCGTTCAATAATACGACACTTGGGAATTCTAAGGTGGTTGCCGTCTTCAGGCCAAGACCTTCTGCTTGCTGATACCAGTTTTGAGGAATCGCTTCGCTCGAACGAATGCGTAAATCCGCCCCCAGTAATTCGCTGCTTTTATTCAACATAGCGCTGTCTAAACGCTGGCTGAAAACACTGATAATCGTTGCCGACGTTACCGCTAAAATAAGCGCTAATAAAATTACGGTCATTTTGCCAGCACGAACTTCGGCGACTAAAAGCCTTAAGCTGAGCAGAAGTAATTGCGCTTTATTGTTCATTAATGGCACCTTTCTCCTTCTGTTCATCTTCTACCCGCTGCACATCTTTTAGAACAACCCCATCATGGATTTGTATGCTGCGCTGACACCGCTGTGCTAAATGATCATCATGAGTTACCAAAATCAAGCTGGTTCGATTTTGCTGGTTTAACTCAAATAACAGATCAATGATTTGCTTGCCCGTATTTCTATCTAAATTGCCTGTGGGCTCATCCGCAAATAAGACATTGGGCTCACAAGCGAAGGCACGGGCAATAGCGACACGCTGCTGCTCTCCGCCAGAAAGCTGAGTAGGATAATGCTGTACTCGTTGACTCAGCCCCACTTTATCTAACCACTGCTCTGCAAGTTTCTGACATTGTTTCAACGAATACTGATTGCTCATTTCTAGCGGCAATCTGACATTCTCTAACGCGGTTAAAGCAGGCAATAATTGGAAGTTCTGAAATACAAAGCCCACACCTTTTGCTCGAACCGCTGCACGCTGATCTTCATCTAATAAATGTAAGGGCTGACCATTCAGCCAAACCTCTCCAGACGTAGCCTCATCTAGCCCTGCCATGATGCCTAATAATGTCGATTTACCACTACCAGAAGCGCCCACAATGGCTAAACTTTCTGCATGCTTGATCTGTAGGTCCAACCCTTGCAAAATGGTCAGGTTATCAGTCCCTGTTTTCACCTGTTTTATGACATTTTTTAGATTTAATAAAGGAGCTTGAAGTTCATGTTCAACATTAGAATTCATCGTTTTCTTCACCTAATGGCTATTACGCTCTGGTTAATACTTAGCTTGAGCTTACCTCAAGCCCAAGCTGGGGAAAACAACCCATCTGAGCAATACACTATTCTAATTATGGGAGATAGCATCAGCGCGGGATTTGGTATTGATAAGAAAAAAGGCTGGGTAGCCTTGTTAGAGCAAAAGCTGGCGACAGAAAAAACGCGTTATAACATCATTAATACCAGCATTAGTGGCGAAACAACCAGCGGTGGAGCCAACCGCATCACTAAATTATTAAAACAGCACCAGCCTAATCTCGTCGTGATCGAGCTTGGAGGAAATGATGGCTTACGTGGCAGCCCCATCAAGCTAATAAAACAAAACCTAAACTATATGGTACAGCAGAGTAAACAAGCCAAGGCTGACGTCTTACTACTAGGCATGCGCATCCCTCCTAATTATGGACAAACCTATAGCGAACTATTCGCTCGCCAATATCAATCACTGGCATCAGAACATCGTATTGCTTACGTTCCTTTTTTATTAAAGGGTATTGCAGGTATTGACGGGATGATGCAAGCTGATGGCATTCATCCAACAGAAGCAGCGCAAGTCATCATGCTAGATTGGGTATATGAAGGCATTAAAAAAATAACAATAACAAGCCACTCTCACTAGACAATAAAGAAGCTATACTTTGCTAGACGAGAAAGCATGTAGAGGTGCAAATTTGTGAGGTACCTAAAATCGCTGCAAGGAAGCCTGCCGAAGAGTACTATTCGTAGTACGATTTATATCTCGTGGGGCCTGCTAATACTCACATTCATCGTCTATGCAAGCTACGCTTGGCTGCAAACCTCCGATCGTTTACTCACTCATTTAGAAAGTATGAACCGACTGATCTCGACTCATACACAACAGCGCGCCCATACTCTTTATTCTGAGCTCCATTCTCTGGAAACAGAGCTGCAAGAGAATGGAATTAACCTTAATCAAATACAACACGCTAAGCACGCCAGCTATGATTATGTCTTTTTAACCAATAGCCAAGGCCAGTTAATGTCGTCTACTTTTAATAACGACATTGGTTTTCAATTTAACTTAACTAAATCACTCTTCACATCCCAGGCGCTGCAGCAATTATTATCAAAAAATACCACCAGTTTTGCGCCAACCATCAGTCTAGGTATTGCTAATAGCAGCCAATATGTGCCTATTTGTAAGGCGATCAAAAGTCCAGAGATCACTCTTTTATGCTTAGCCATCTCGACTGAGAATGAGTTATTCAATTGGCATGCTTTTAATCATATAAACGATACAGCGATTAGAATCATTACCGGCGATCACAATCTACTTTATGCGGATCCATTACCCATGCATAAGCGGGCACTGCTAGGAAGCCAAATTCCACAAGCAGCTCTTAATCAAAAATTTGATGCTGACAACATACGTAGACTCGGTAATGGCCGCTTTCATAATCAAACCGGCCTAGATGATATAAGGCGCTTAGGGGTTGTACAGTACTTAGATAAACAAGATTTATTCATAGCGCTCTCTATGCCAATGACAAAAGAAATAACTGAGTGGCTGAAACAAATATCAATTCCATTTTTAATGCTGATTATATTCCTAGTCATGAGCTGCATATTCGCAGGCTTTTCGGTACGTTTATCGAATCGCATAAAAGAAAACCAAAAACTGAATGAAATTACGACCCTTGAGCAAAAAAACACCCTGCAATTACTATTTTCAAATTTGCCTGGCATCATCTATCGCGTACGCATTCCAGACTATAAAGTACTTTTCATTACGGAAGGCTGCCGTGAGCTGTTGGGCTATTCCTCCAATGTTTATTTATCAGGCCAGAAAACCCCTTTTGATGATATTCATGAAGATGATCAAGAATTATTGGTGAAACATGCCGAAAGCATGACCCATAAAGAAAATCACTATGAACATATTTTCCGCATTAATAACCCAAATGGTGAATTAAAATGGGTTATGGATCGAGGTCGTGCTATTAAGAAACCTGATGAAGATAGCCAAGGCTATTTAGAAGGTATTTTGGTCGATATTACAGAACACATGCACTCACAACAGCAAGTTGAGTATTTGGCGACGAGAGATCCTTTAACAGAGCTCGCCAACCGTTATTTATTTAATGATGAACTCGTTAATTACATTGATCGCTATCGTGAAAATACAAGCATTGCTTTGTTATTCATTGACCTTGACCGCTTTAAAACCATCAATGATTCTCTTGGGCATCAAGTAGGGGATCGCTTATTAAAAATCGTGGCGCAACGCTTAAAAGATTGTGTTGATGAGAATGATGTTTTAGCCCGCCTAGGCGGTGATGAATTTATGATAATGATGAAAAACCCTTCAAGTATTGATGCCGTGAAAGCCCTTGCAACATCAATAAATTGCGCCATTAACAAGATCTATGAACTCGACTATTACAAATTAAATACCAGCTGCAGTATTGGTATCAGCATGTACCCTCAAGACTCATTAGAATCGCATATCTTATTACGTAATGCTGATACAGCCATGTACAGTGCGAAATCGAAAGGTGGAAATAGCTACCAGTTTTACACCGATGAAATGAACCAAAAAGTTAACTCACGCTTAACAATAGAAAATGAATTACGCCGAGCCATCATAGAGAATGAATTTGAAGTGCATTACCAGCCACAAATTAACTCTCGTACAGGCGAACTCGAAGGTGCAGAGGCGTTAGTGCGCTGGATTCATCCTACCGCGGGCATGGTTTCTCCTATTGAATTCATTCCAATTGCAGAAGAAACGGGATTAATTAAAGACATTGGTGACTGGGTATTGAATGAAGCGTGTAATACATTTCAGCGCTGGAACTTAGAGTCTCATCTAAACCTATCGGTCGCGGTGAATGTTTCGGTTGTTCAGCTAGATGATGGTTTCGTATTGAGGATAGAAGAAATCCTCAAAAACTCTAACTTTAGCAGCGCAAATTTAGAATTAGAAATTACTGAAAGTGTCTTAATGGATAATGTTAAAGAGAATGTTCGCATCCTCGAGAACATAAGCCAGCAAGGTGTTCGCTTTGCCATGGACGACTTTGGAACAGGATATTCATCGCTTAGCTATTTGAAACAATTCCCCATTAGTAAGTTGAAAATTGATCGCTCTTTCGTTAACGACATCACCGATGATAGTGATGATGAGGCAATCATTAGAGCCATTATTGCAATGGGCCAAACACTCAAGCTTCGAGTTATCGCTGAAGGCGTCGAAAACCAACAACAACTTGCGTTATTGCAAGCAATGGGATGCGACAGTTACCAAGGTTATTATTTCAGCAAGCCTTTAGCAGCGGATGATTTCTATAAGAAATACATACAACCAGCCACGGCAAAAGGCTAAGCAAGCATTAATCCTGCAAAAGCTGACCACTGTTTGCATGAACCTGTTTGGCCTGCTCACGTATGCCCTCAAATATTTGCTGCACACTCGGCTGATCATTGATCAAACCTTGAGTTTGGCCGATAAATTGAACGCCTTTTTGATAATCACCTTCGACGGTCGCCGCTTTTAAACGCGGCACCGCGGCACCAAAATACGCTAACAGCTTAACCTTATCGACCATGGCCAGCATGCCTAATAATACTTTCCAAATTGGCTGCTTTACCATCGCCGCAGCTTTCGTTGCTTCGATGCAGGCTAAAAAGAAATTCATTGGCTTCTTAGTAGCTTTTATACCTTCTGGCGTCCGCATTACGCGGGCATAAATACCATCAAAGTTTTTAGAATAAATCGTATCTTGCTCAGTTTTTCTAACGACGGCATCTTTCATATTTTGATGGAGTGGACTGTCTGAGCTTGTAGCTAAACGTGAGCCCATAGCAATACCAGCGGCACCTAACGAAAAGGCCGCCATGAGCCCTCGCCCATCGGCAAAACCTCCTGTCGCAATTACCGGAATATCAACAGCTTGGCTAATAGCAGGAACCAAGACTAAAGAGGTCACATCGCCGCCATGAGCTGCCGCTTCATGCCCTGTTACCAATAGGGCATCAGCGCCACTTTTTTGAGCCGACAGAGCATGTTTTTCAGTAACCACGGTTGCAATAACCTTAGCGCCATACGCATGGGCACGTTCAATTAATTGATCCCCCTTGCCCAGCGAAAAATTGATCACGGGCACCTTTGCCTCAATAGCAACATCAGCATTCGCTTCCGAACCTGGCATTAATAAAGTAATACCAATGCCAAAAGGCTTATCGGTTAAACATCGGATTTCTTCGATGGCCTCTTTGGTTTCTTCTGGCGTTAAAGGGCCACTGGCTAAAATCCCTAAACCACCGGCATTAGAAACGGCGGCAACAAGTTTTGGCGTAGATATCCAGCTCATGCCTGGCAATATAATAGGCATGTCTATGCCCAATAGTTCAGTAATAGCGGTTTTCACAGCAACCTCAAGGTAAAAAAATGAGGCACACTTTACCGATTATTAGGATATTAGGCTAGATTTTGGCTGAATAATTTAAAGGGGAGGAAGTACAGCCTAGCGATTATTTTGAATATAATTTAGAAACATTTGCTGACGTTGCTGTGGATTCATTCTGCGCATTTGCTGAACACGTTGTTCACGTTGAGCTGAAGGCTGAGTCTGAGGCTGACCTGCTTGATTAATCGATTGGTAAAACTGATTTAAAGCCCGTCTTTGCTCTGGGCGATGATTATTCCATTCGATATTATTTATTTGAGAACTGCGAGAAAATTCAGATAAATCGGTTACAGGCTGCAATATTTTGGTCGAATCAGCGAGCGTATAACTACTGAAAACAAGACTAATAATGGCGCCAATCAAAAATCGCATATCTGCGCTTACTCAAAGGTTATTTAAAATAATTAAATAGAGGGTTAAAAACTCACTCAATACAGTCTACTAAGTTTCGCTACAATGTCACGCCACGAACCGTAAATGCTGGGTAAATTTTAAGGACACTTTTTGCAACAAAGTAATTTAATGCTTGTTTAAATAACAGCTTATTTCTAATCCTCCTTCTGGGTGATTACGAATATCCATTCGCCCATCAAAACTAATGATTATTCGATGCGCAATCGCCATGCCTAACCCATAACCTCGGCTACCTGCTTTTTTCTGTTTAACATCTTGATGCAATCGTTCTCGAGACTGCTCGGCACGATAAAAGGGCTTGGTTAAATTTGGCAGATGTTCTTCCGCAACACCAGGGCCATGATCTCTGATAATAAGAACAAAAGTATCATCAAGCGATTGAATAGAAATCTCTACTTTCGTATTTTCAAAAGTATGCAATAACGCATTTCGAATCAGGTTTTCTAACGCTGAACTTAATAACTTATTATCCGCCATAACCCAGCAGTGATCAGTTTGAAAACATACTTCTATGCTTTGAGCTTGTTGTTCAAAATGTGCATCTTGAACTACTTGATTCACAACTTGAATAAGGTCTGTTGCCTGCCACTGTTCAGGGTGGCGCTCAACATCCAACTTAGCCAGTAACAAAATCTCGGCAATCATTTCATTAATACGATGTGTTTCTAAATCAATACGATCTAAGTTTTCGATTACGGGAATACTAGCATCCATACGCGCTAACTCATTCGCGATTTGTAAACGCGCCAACGGTGAACGTAATTCATGAGAGATATCACGCAACAAACCTTTTTGATCGGCAAGCAACCTTTGTATACGCTCTGCCATGACATCAAACTCACGACTAAGATCACCAATTTCATCTCTACGTTTATTTAATGAATAACCAGAACGGGCCGTTAAATCTCCTCCCGCGATGGCTTTAACTGTTTTTTGTAATCGTTGTAAAGGCCGTGAGAGGTAGCCGGTTAATAAAAAACCAATGCCTGCAAAAAAAACAATACCGACACACAAACCCAGATAGATATAGCTTTTAACATCCAATACCGCAAAAGGATGAAGGAATTCAACCACCAGCAAATAGAAATCGCCATCAAGCGAGGTAAGCGGTGCTTTGACCAATATTTCACTGCGATTGAGAGGTTGTATTTTGACGTGGAAATCACTAGCCGAGAACGCATAGTCGGAAACGGGAGTCGGTACCTCTCCGCCGAGAATGCTCGCGCCGCGATTATCAAAGACATAGGCATTTACATTAGGATGCGCTTCAAAAGTAAGTAACCATTCGACCAATAATGGCTCGCCTCCGCGCTGCAACATTAATTCAGCAGAGGAAATATAGCCCTCGGTAGGGGCGATTATATTATTGGTTTCATTCGATAATTGGCGATAAAAGACGGCATAAGCAAGCGTCACCAGTATCGCGAGCACACTGGTTAAAATAAAAGCAAAATAGATTTTCCAATAGATACCGCGCACTTCAAACACCTAACATTTAATGATTAACCTTACCGATAAATCGAGTAGATACATTAAGTATGCGCTGCAACGTACATATAACCAACACCACGAATTGTCTTAATTCGAGTTTGGCCATCGTCATGGACTCCAAGCTTTTTACGAAGATTACTTAAATGCATATCGAGGCTACGATCGAATAACGTTAACGATCGTGACATGGCCTCTTCGGCTAGCTGATTTTTTTCAACCACATTGCCAAGATGTGAAACCAAAGTATTTAAAATATTATACTCAGTAACCGTTAGCTCAAGAGGTTCATTATTTTTTAATACATGATGCTGGCTGTGATTAATCTCAAGCTCATCAATGCGTATCACATCCGCATTTTTAGTGACGGGCTCTGGCTGACTACGACGTAATACCGCTCGTAGGCGAGCAATAAGCTCTCTTGGGTTACACGGTTTTGGTAAATAATCATCCGCCCCAATTTCAAGGCCAACAATACGATCCATCTCATCGCCTTTTGCCGTTAACATAACAACGGGCAACTGACTTTTCTTACGCAGCTCAGTTAATACTTCAAGCCCCGTCATGCCAGGCATCATAACGTCCAATACCATCGCATCATAAGGCTGTGTTAGCGCTTGGCGCAGTCCATCAGGACCTTTATGAACTTGATCAACATCAATCCCTTCTCGTTGAAGGTATCGTGCTAGCAACTCACAAAGCTCTTGATCGTCGTCCACTAATAGAATTTTCATTTTTTTTATGCTCTACAATTCCTTTGTGCCATTAAATAATGATACAGCGTTATTGCAATAGATATTTACACTTTCTAAACACTTAATGCTGAAATAGTGTCAGCAGAGCCTTAATAGCGATCTCGCTCAGTCTGAGCGACCGTGTTCGATAACGAAGGAAATTGCTTCTTCAACGGCTTCCTCAACTTTGGTTTTAACTTCATTGAGTTCATTCGGGGACATATAAAAAGCCATATCAACTTCATAGCGATAGTATTTGGGAGGCAGCCTATTTAGCGCAACACAAGCAACGTCGGCCATGAAGTCTAAACTAGGCTCTTCTGGCCTATCGGCCAATTGCCGATGAATCTCAGTTGCTACAACTTGCTCATAGTAATTACTTATATAATTAACAATCGCCATATAATATTCCTCTGTCTTATCCTTTCACTCTAGCCTATCTAAGCTTAAGCGTGAGTCACAACAACTAGAAAACTACTTTTTAGCTAACAACTGGTCTATTTTGCTTTCCAATGACATTACTTTTTCTTCCAGCTGCCCTAACTTCTGGCTATGCTCCACTTCTTTAGCGGATAACTTATCCTCTGATTCCGATAAAAAGAATGCAGAAAAACTGGCGGTTAACATTGAAAACAAAGCAACCCCTAATAAAATCAGAAAGCCAGCAAATACCCTTCCTATCGGTGTGATTGGCACAATATCACCATAACCTACCGTAGTAACCGTTACCCATGCCCACCAAATACCATCTAAAGGAGTTTCAATTCCAGGATCAACCGTTGCCATAATAGTGCCTGCAAACACCACAACGAGAAAACTGATCATCAAGGTTGTACCGAGATTATTATGGCCTAATATTTTTCGAGCAGAAGAAGACATGCTGAATAGCAAAGAGAATAAAACCAGTAGGCGCAAAATCCTGAGCCCACCGGCTATTGGGAAAACATCCCACAACCAAGGCATTCCCCAGATGATAATAACCAGTGCTCCCCAGTTACTTTTCAAAAAAGCCGTTTTATCATTAACCAAACTGCTCAGAACCACAATTTCGATAACAAAGAAGGCCCATATTAACCAATCACTATAAAAGGTTAATAGTGGGGTCATCTTATGCGCATCGATATACCATTCTAGAATGATCCAAAAGGCAATCAGTATCATTGGCCATTCAAATAATCGCCCAGCCTTAATTGCACGATAATTCTCACCACGATCAACGCCTGAAAGCCCGAAAAATCCTGCTAAGTTGTTCTTCATACAGTTAACTGCCCTATAAAAACGTATGTCCTTGCAGGATGATAGCCAAAGCTAGAATTCGTTACCATCAATGCTCATTAATAAATACCCGGATCAATTTCAATCTTGTGCACTTCACCACGCCAGCCATCAAAGCCACCATTGAGCATTTCAATACCCGTGAAGCCCATGTGCTTTAACGTCAACGCCGCTAAAGTGCTGCGTCCGCCATTCTTACAATAAATCAATATGGGCTGCTGAGGATCCATTAATTGAGGGTGATTGCTTACTTTAAATTCTAGCACTCCACGGGGAACATTAATCGCATGAGGCAAGTGACCCACTTGAAATTCTGCGGGTTCTCTCACATCCAAGACCAAGACTTTTTGCGACAACATTGCTTCTGCACGCTCAGTATCGACAATCGTTATTTGATCGCATGCATCGGCTAGCATGGATTTACAGGTTAATATTTCGCTTTTCATGACAATCTCTCTATATAACTACACAGTTATCTACTAGAATAACAAGCTTATTGAGTCAGTAATAGATACATATTAGGTTTAATTACTCCAAAGTACTTTTATCGATCTTTTACATTTAGTGCATATTTTATGTGACACAATGTAATGATTATTAATGAGACCGTATTTCTGCTACTGAAAATTACTGCACGACGCTTCAAGCAGCTCTCTAATTAACGCTTATACTCAAAAGAGTACGACCACACATTGATTATCTCACCCTGGATCAATAAGAATGGAAAAACGTGAACATCCTCGATTTGAAAGCCACATTGAAGCCAAGCTCATTTCAGCTGATGGCGCTAGTTATCAATGCTATGTTTCAGATTTTTCCCAAGATGGATTACACCTTTATTGGCCAGAAAGTGAAGATTACAATATTCATGAAAAAGAGACCCTTCAACTTTATTTAACGATAGAAGGCTCACCGTTAAATATCTCTGTCGAATGCTTATTCAAAGAAAATAACAACGCTGGCTTTAGACTTATTCAGCCTAATGATGATTTATTTCTAAAACTTCAAAGTATAAACCAAGCCTCAAGAAATCGTGGTGAACTATCCGATGAGCAAAGAAGCCACTACAGAGACCTATTTATACAGCGAGTAAAAGAGACTAGCCAAGGAATCATCAAGCAGTGGCATAGTGAAATTTTAGAAGCGCTATTTTCTCACGCTAACAAGGCACTGAATAATGCAGAACAGCAAACATTCTATAGTGCAGAACGGTTATTAAAAGATGAAAAAAACACCCTACAAAATGCATTCATCCAAGCCATTTCAGCGCAATTAAAGTGCTGGATTGAAGGAAAACCGCAGCTTACCAATCGCATTGAACATTCAAACCATGAAAATCAAAGCCTCTCACTGGTACAACAAGATGATTTTGAAGACTGGCTACTCTCAAAAGTAACCAGCACACACCTACAGTCACGCTTGAGCCATGGATCATTTGAAGTACGACAGCTATTGGATATGATCTCTGAAGCGAAGCCAGAGAATTGCTTCAATCCACTCGGCGCCAGTATTATTACGGAAGCGTTTCGTGCGGCTATCGAAAAACTGAATATTGAAAGCGATGTACGCCAAGTCGTATTTGATGTGTTCGAGCAAGTGGCTGGGCATCAGCTGCAAGCCGTTTATCAATGGTTGATAAAACTCATCGATATTCCATTGGTATTTCGTCACCGCCCAGTGCAATCATCAAGCAGAGCAAGCCATACTGCCGTCGCTCAAAATGACAGCGATGAACAAGACACCTCCCCCTCAGAACCTCAAATAGTGCCTAATAATACTGGCCAGCAGATACCGTCAGGCAGCTCTAGTCCTTCATATGCAAGCCCTGCGCACTCAAGCACTGCACATTCAAACACGGGCTCGATGCATTCATTTCGTCAGCATCAAGCCGAAGCACAGCAAGCGTATAGCAACATTCAAAACCTATTAGCACTGCGTTATCAACGCATTGAAAGCGGTTTATCCAGTGCAGGTATTGCCAACGAACTCAATGCCCCTAGCATGCCTGTCGCTAATCACAGCCAAGTGCAAAGTGCACTGCAACAACTATGGCAGCAATCCGATACCCGTGTAGGCCATGTTCGTCAAGATTTAGAACAAGCTCTCGCTCATCAAGAAATAGGCTTACCACTAGAGAATCGAGAAGCGTTAGATACGTTAGAACACGTCACTCAAAATTTGGTGAGCAGTGAGCAAATATCAGATTTCGTCAAACCGTTTATTGAAGAGCTCGAACAGCCGCTCTCAATGATGATGTTGAATGACCCTAGCATGATGTTTAACCCACATCACCCTGGCCGCGTCGCACTCAACTCCATTTCTAAACTGGGTAGAATGACGACAACAGGGCAAGAAAGAGTCAGTGAACAACTGAAAATATTACTTCAAGAGATTGATAGTAAAAGCTCACCTGAAGAACTAGAAGCGCAATTAGAAAGCTTACAAAATGGCGTTGATATAATGTTAGTAGAAGCTCAGCGCCGAGCAAAAATGAATGCAGACCGTGTTGCCCAAGCAGCAGAAGGTGAGCATAAAGTTGAACGAGCACGTAAAAAGATATCGCGTTTAATTAATAAAGATACTTCTGGAAAAACCTTACCTGCCATCGTTATGGAATGGTTAGAACAAGGCTGGACCCCGCTATTAACGCTTACTTATTTACGGGAAACATCTGAAAGTAAGCGCTTCCGAGGCGCGGTGAAACTCTATCGCCAAGTTCTCTCTTTATTTAATCCAACGAATGCAGGGCGTCAGGAATTATTTGACCGCTTTAAGCCTCTCATTAATTTAATGCACAACGAGCTCGACCAACTTAACGGCATATTACCTGACCACAATCGCTGGCATGAAGGCATTATCTCGGTTGCAGAGCAGCACTTGAAAACGGGCGAAATTGAACAAGTTATTGAAGTGCCTGAGCAAGTAGAAGAAGAAAAACCAGTCCTTGAAGGTAAAGGCGCCCGCAAGGCACTTAACTTACAAGTGGGTGATTGGCTATTACTTGTTGAACAAGACCAAAATGTCTCGGTTGTTTGGGTCGCAGAAGACGGGTCCAAGTTTGCTTGTGTGAACCATAGTGGTATGAAAGTTATTGATTTCACACTTGAAAAACTTGCGGCGGCTTTAGACGATGGCAGCGTGAAACGTCTGTACGAACAAGAAGAATCTGCGGTAGATCAAAGCTTAGATACCCTCGTTCAGCAAATTTATAATGACTTATCGGCGCAGGCCAATACCGATGCGTTAACCCAAATCAGTACACGCCAGCACTTTATGAGATTCCTAAAAGAAGAGGCGGCTAAATCTCATCGCTCCAATTTAACACATACCCTGTGCTTAATTGATATCGACCAATTTAAACTGATTAATAGCGAATATGGCGTTGAAGGTGGTGACCAATGCTTAAAAGCTGTTTCAAAGCAGTTAGTTAAATTTGCAGGAAATACATTAGATTGTGCCCGCATGGGCAGTAATGAATTTGCCATTTTATTCCAGCATAGCGATCTCGAAAAAGGCGAAAAACACGCACGAGAATTAAAGCAAATACTGGAAAAAATGGATATTGTGAGTGAGAACAGTAAATTCCGTATCCATTTAAGCATGGGAGTATCCGAGCTTAGCTACCAGGTAGCCAATGAATTGGATCTAGTAGAGTTTGCCGAATCGGCCTGCTTACTCGCAAAAGAAAAAGGTGGAAGTCGAGTCTATCGCTATATTGAAGACGATAATGCTCGCATAAAACGAGACGAATTCATGTCTTGGGCTAATAAACTGAATCAGGCGCTGGATACCAATGAACTGCATCTGCTATGCCTTCCGGTAACGGCCATCCAAGAAGCAGAAAAAGAGTTACGCCAATATGAAGTTATTATCAGTATTGAAGATGAAAATGGCGTAAAAATTCCGCCTTTAGAATACCTGCAAGCAGCTGAGCACTATAGCCGCATGCATCTGGTCGATCGCTGGACACTAGAGCAACTGATTAAATGGATGAGCACTCATAAAGACGAAGTGGCTAGCGTTGATCGATTCATGCTGAAACTTTCTGGCTATTCTATGAATGATGACTCTTTATTGGCCTTTATTTTTGAGCAAGCTCGTGAGCATGATATTCCTGTGGATAAATTCTGTTTTGAACTCAATGAAACTTCTGCCATTCAAAATATTGAAGATGCTGCAGATTTCATGCACGAAATGCGCAGTTTAGGCTGTGAATTCACGCTATCCGATTTTGGCACAGGCCAGTCTTCGTTTGAGTACCTGAAACAACTGCCCGTGAACTATGTAAAAATAGACCATACTTTCATTTCAGAACTGGTCACCAGCTCTGCGGACTATGCCATGGTTAAATCCATTCATGAGATTGCGCATTTTATGGCGAAAAAGACCATTGCCGAGCAAGTGAACGATGAAGATACGCTGAATATTCTTCGCAGTATTGGTATTGACCTCGCAATGGGCGGGCAGCTAAATAAAGCGATTCCTCTTAGCGAACTATCGCATTCACTCGCCTAATGCAGCAATGTCGATTGTTATAGTTGCCAGAAAAGACTGTCGCACAAGAGATTGGTTAAAATGTCGTTATAAGCAGTGTACAATTCGCTCTCATTTTTTTGTCTCAGTATTTTTTATGACCAGATTATTCATCATTTTAGCCATTATCAGCATCCAGGCGTGTTCAATCGGCAACCTGCCGCACAACCTATCACGCTCGATGATGAACCAAGAAGATCCAGAATTAGTGCGTACAGCAGCCCCTGCTTACCTCTTAATGCTTGATGCCTTAATAGAAACCTATCCCGATGATGAAACCTTCTTAATCCCTGCGGCTAAACTTTACGGCGCTTACGCCGGTGTTTTTGCTAACGATGAAGCACAAATGAAGCGTATGGTTCATCGTGCTAAAAGTTATGCTCAACGTGCCTTGTGCGAAAGTGAAGAAGACTTATGCAGTGCTCTCGATCAGCAAATTGAAGATATCAACCTTGAACTCGCTGAACTGGATGAAGATGAGTTAGTTATTGTCTATACCTATGCGGCATCCTGGGCCAGCTGGATTCGAGCGAACAGCACTGATTGGGATGCCATCGCACAACTTCCTAAAGTAAAAATTCTATTTAACTGGGTGCTCAAATACGATCCAGATTATGACAACGGTACCGCCCAAATTTACATGGGCGTTCTAGAGTCACAAATCCCCCCCTCATTAGGTGGTCGTCCTGATTTGGCAAAAGCGCATTTTGAAAGTGCTATCAAAGCGTCTGACGGCAAAAATTTAATGGCCAAAGTATTATATGCTCAGCAATATGCTCGCCTTTTATTTGAACAAGAACTTCATGACCGTTTATTAAACGAAGTACTCAGTGCTGAGGCTAAAGCAGAAGGTTTAACGTTAGTGAATCAGCTTGCCAAAAAACAAGCAAAAGCATTACTTGCAGATTCCGCAGAATATTTTGAATAGCGTTTTAACTGAATCATTTCAACCCAATTTAACTTTGAGTCACATATTATGAGCTTTATAAAAACACTGATTGTATCCAGTTTTATTGCATTCTCTTGCAGCCAAGCCTTCGCCGCGACGTTAAAAATTGCGACGGTGGTGCCAAACGGCAGCAGCTGGATGAATGAAATGAAGGCGGCAGCAAAAGAAGTTAAGAAAAAAACAGAAGGCCGTGTGAAAATTAAATACTACCCTGGTGGCGTTATGGGGAGTGATAAAACCGTATTACGTAAAATGCGCTCAGGCCAACTTCATGGCGGAGCCATATCAGCCGGCGCCTTAGCGCACATTTATAACGGCGTACAAATATATAGCCTGCCGTTCACCTTTAATAACCTTGATGAAGTGCGTCATATTCGTAAAACATTTGATCCTATCATCTCACAAGGTCTGGCTGATAACGGTTTTCAGCTGCTTGGCCTATCGGAAGGCGGTTTCGCTTACCTTATGTCAAATAAAGCGCTTACCAAAGCCGAAGATATTAAAGGGCAAAAAGTTTGGGTTCCTGAAGGTGATTTAATTGGTAACGAAATTTTTACCGTTGCGGGCATTAATCCAATCGCCTCTCCCATTTCCAATGTTTATACTGGCCTTCAAACAGGTCTGCTCGATACCGTGACCATCAATCCATCTGGGGCAATTGCTTTACAGTGGCATACAAAAGTCAATCATATGGCTGATGAACCTCTGCTTCTCATTATGGGAATGTTAGTCGTTGATCAACAAGCCTTTAAGAAAATCAACGAAGCTGATCAGAAAATTGTTAAAGACGTAGTCGCTGCAGCCTTTAAACGTTTAGATACCTTAAATGCAGAAGGTGATATCGGAGCCCGTGCAGCACTGCAAAAAAATGGCATTCAGTTTGATAAGCCATCCGGCACTGAATGGCGTGAAATTGCAGACAAAGCCCTTGAGAATTTAAAAGCCGTTAATGCTTATCCAGCAGATACTTATAACGACTTACTTCAAGCCTTAAAAGACTATCGCCAAAATAAATAAGCTTGGCCTGCTAGATTAAGTAGCGGGCTCTTGCATTTAAAGTCCGTCATTTAATCCATAGCGAATTTCATTCATGCCTAATCCTACAATCCAGCGCTCTCTGCGCTGGTTACATCAGCTAGAAGACCTGCTCTTAGCACTAGTTCTTTTTATTATGTTAGCCCTCGCCATTACAGATATTGCTATGCGATTAATCACCGGGGGCAGCTTGATTTGGATTCCACCAGTATTACAAATATTAGTACTCTGGCTAGGTTTGCTGGGTGCTCTGTTAGCCAGTCGTAGCCAAGAACACATTGCCATTGATGTTATTAGCCGTTTTGTCGGCCCATTAGGAAAAAAAGTATGCGGTATCAGTGGCAGTGTATTTGCTGCTTTCATTTGTGCCATTGTCGCCTACTCAAGTATTCAGTTTATTCAACAAGCCATTGAATACGATGATATTGCGTTTGCACAAGTGCCTGCTTGGCCATTACAGCTGATTATTCCTTTTACCTTTTCACTGATGTCTGTGCGTTTCTTCCTGCATACATTAGGCTTTATATTGATTAAAAACTATCAACCTAATCCTGCTCTTGCATCTGATTCAACAATGTCTAATTCAGACATGAGAGGAGAGAATTCATAATGGCAATTTTAATATCCGCTTTATTTTTATTGCTGGCACTCATGGGTGCCCCTCTTTTTACAGTGATCGCCGCGAGTGCATTGTGGGGGTTCTTTCAACAAGACATTGGTTTAGAAGTTGTGGCGATCGAGATTTACCGCCTTACTGAGATGCCTGTACTGACCGCAATTCCACTTTTCACGTTTGCTGGGTATTTATTAGGTGAAAGTAAAGCACCACAACGCCTTGTGCGCATTACCGATGCATTATTAGGCTGGATGCCAGGTGGCCTCGCTATTGTAGCCCTCATCGCCTGTGCATTATTCACCGCTTTTACTGGCGCGTCAGGGGTAACTATTGTTGCGTTAGGGGCACTGCTTTATCCTGCGCTTAAAAATGCAGGCTATAAGACTAATTTCAATCTAGGTTTAATTACTACATCAGGCAGCCTAGGGCTATTATTTGCGCCATCACTGCCATTGATTTTATATGGTGTTGTGGCACAGCAGCTTGCTCTAGATATTCCGGTAAGTATTGACGATCTATTTTTAGCGGGGATTATTCCAGGTACCCTAATGCTCGTTGCACTATCAATCTACAGTGCCATTCAACCAAGGGATCCTGCCGCGTTAAAAAATGTGAAAACATTTGACGCTAAAGAAGCAATTGCCGCAATTAAAGATACGGCTTGGGAAGCGCCACTTCCGTTTATCGTATTGGGGGGAATTTACGGTGGTTTTATCGCCGTATCTGAAGCGGCTGCCATTACGGCGTTTTACGTTTTGCTGGTTACTGTCGTTATTCGCCGAGAAATTTCTTTCACTAAACTGCCTATCGTTATGCGAGATTCCATGAAACTCGTAGGGGCAATCATGGTGATACTTGCCGTTTCATTAGCCTCAACCAACTACATGATTGATGCAGAAATTCCGACATCCATTTTTGATTTTATTAGCGAGCACATTGATAGCCAGCTAACGTTCTTGCTATTACTTTTCTTATTCTTATTAGTGCTTGGCATGATGTTGGATATTTTCTCAGCGATTGTGATTATGGTCCCTATTATTTTGCCAATCGCGATTGAGTTTGGCATTCATCCTGTTCACCTTGGCATACTGTTTTTAGCCAATATGCAGTTGGGTTACTTTACCCCGCCAGTCGGAATGAATTTATTCATTGCGAGCTTTCGTTTTCAGCGACCCGTTACCGAACTGTATCGTGCAACGATTCCCTTTTTCTTCATTTTGCTCACTACGGTATTACTAATTACTTATGTACCTTGGTTGAGCTTAGTTTTTATTGACTAACCCTATCTTGAGCTCTATGTCGAAACGTAAACTTTGCCATCATTGTGAACGCCCAATAAAAACCTGTTTATGCGATGTCATGACCTGTTTGGATTGCGACTATGAGCTTGTTATTTTACAAGACCCAAAAGAGGCTAAGCACGCACTTTCATCCGCCCCTATTCTGGCCAAATCAATCATAGGGGCACGCTTAATCATTGGTGATACGTTCAACCCAGAAGAAGTATTAGGAGATGATTGGCAAGGTAATAGTTTATTAGTCTTCCCCCATACAGAAAGCTTATCGAGTGAATACGCGCTTAAACAGACATTCAAATATTTACTACTGCTTGATGGCACATGGCGAAAAGTTGCACGAATGATGCACACAAACCCTTGGTTAACCGAGCTGCCTTGTATCGCTATTGAATCCAGTAATGGCAGTGAATATCAAATACGAAAATCCCCTCGAGAAGATGGCCTATCAACGATTGAAGCCGCCGTTCATACCCTAAATGCGTTACACCCGCATACCGATTTTTCTGATATTTTGACCGCTTTTAGAAAAATGATTACCTATCAAGTGGATGCTATGGGAGAAGAAACCTTTAACAAAAATTATCAGCGCCCATGATATGAAAATGTTAATCTTCAGCAATGAAACAACCCGCCCGTGAAATACATAGAAGTTACGATGAACTTGGCCCGATTCAAGTTCTAGATGATGGCCAAAAACGTTATCTTGCCTTTGGCACTGATGATGAACAAAGCTGTCAGCTTAAAAGCCAACCTTATTTACTGCAGCATGAATATACTCGCGCCATTTTATTAGCATTGTTAATGGTAGAGCCTAAACACATCACGATTATCGGTTTAGGCGGTGGTAGCTTATTAACGACACTGCATCACTTACTACCAGATTGCCAGTTACAAGGGGTTGAGCTACGGCGTGAAGTTGCCCGCCTAGCCTATAAATATTTTCAGCTCCCTAAGCATGAGAATATAAAAGTGCAGATTGCTGATGGCTTTCAATACCTTGCAACAACTGAAAATTTTTCAGATCTCATTATTGCCGACATGTATCTTGCTGAAGGTATCGATCAGCAACAGTTATCTGCAACTTTTATTGCCAATAGCTACTGCAAGCTAAAAGAAGGTGGATGGCTAGTCTTAAACTACTGGCTCGATCATAAAATGGAAGAACACCTCGCCAATGCCTTGCATGAATATTTTGATCAGATATTTATGTGTGATACCGGTGGAGGAAACTGGGTTATTTATGCAGGAAAAGTCGACATCAATAAAACCATTATTGATGATCAAAAAACGAAACCTTTATCTAAGACCGCCGGTTTCTCTCTGGATTACTTTCGCCGACGCCTCGTGACGATGGCTTAATAACCCATCAATAAATAAAGCTCTGCACTTTAAAATATTGTCTATACTGATTTAACCAGTAAAAAATAGGTTAGCACCGTGTATTCAATAGGCATAAAATTTCTTAATCAACTTACCTTTACCCGTAAGTTTCAGATCATTCTTTTTACCTTATTACTGCCTATCCTATATGCATCTGTTGTGATTTATATAGGAAATAGCAATAGAATTGAATTAACCACGAATAGAATCGTAGGCATTGAAACGATCAATAAGCTCAAACCATTACGAATCATCGCGGCCAAGCACCGAGGCAATTCGGCGCAATGGTTTGCAGGTAATAAAGATGTTGAGACCACAATACGTTCACTAGAACAAGAAATGACACAGGCATTGGATATCGTCCAAAAGGATCTCAGCAAGCCTTTCTACCTAGACAACGAGCGACAATCTTTTAGCCAACTTAAGCAAGCCTGGGACAAGCTAAACTTTGATAGCATTCGACAAGGAAAGCCCGAAAAAAGCTTTTCACAACATACTTTATGGGTCAGGCAAGCAGACAATTTAATTAGAGATATCGCAAATCAATCAGGTTTAAATCGCGACCTTCATATAACAACACATAAGCTAATGGAAATTGCTGTATTTAGCATTCCTCAATTGCAAGAACAACTAGGTCAATTACGAGGCATTGGTGCTGGTGTCGCGACGAAAGGGAAGTTTGATGCTAACTCATTTGTATCCGCAAGCACCCTATATGCCGATGTACAAGATACGGTTATTAAAATTGAGCATGAATTTTCAACGCTCAAAAACATTTCCCCTACTTATATCCCTAACGAATTCAAGCAAGCTAAAGATAGCACCAAAGAATTTAATAAAATAACGAAAACGCAAATATTAGATCCTGAAAAGCCTACTATTTCTGGCACTGAATATTTTGCAGCAGGCACTAGCGCCATTAAACAAGCGACACTATTACATCAGGCTATCAATAGCCTTTATCAAAAAGAACTGTCAGAAAACAGACAAAAAATGATCAATGAAATGATCTTATCTCTAGGCGCTTTTGCACTTCTATTCTTAATCAGTTGCTATCTGTTTATCTGTTTAAAAATAACGGTCGATCACAATGCCCAAATTACACAAAGCATGGCTGCCGATTTAGAAGAAGGTCGCTTGAATCAAGAATACCACTCTGACAGTAAAGACGAACTCGGCAATACCATCAAAGCGCTAAAAACATCCTATGCAAAATTAAGAACGATTGTTTCAAAGGTACGTACCCACTCGGAAACGCTCTCTCACTCTTCTAGCGCTTTATCTAATGTATCGGCAGAAGTTAACCAGCTTGGGGATGAACAAAAAAGTCGAGTTACCATAATCTCCGCCGCAGCTAACAATCTGGCCGCTACTGCACAGGAAGTATCCTCCCATTGTGAAAATGCGGCAAACAAAATGCACGAATCACAGCAACAAGCGTCATTAGGGGCAACGCACTCACACTCATCTGCAGAAGTTATTAGAACATTAGCAAACAATGTGAGAAATGCAGGTGACGAAATCGGAGATTTAGCTCAGCAAGCAGCATCTATTAGCACCGTTATTGATGTTATTAAAGCCATTGCCGAACAAACCAATTTACTGGCACTCAATGCCGCAATCGAAGCCGCTAGAGCTGGAGAACAAGGCAGGGGGTTCGCGGTGGTCGCTGACGAGGTACGTACTTTAGCCACTCGCACGCAGGCATCAACCAATGAAATTGAAAATACAATTTCAAGCTTACAGAAAGTCGCAGAAAGAGCTGTCTTAGCAATGGCAACCTCTTGTGACCAAGCCAATCAGAGCGAAACGGAAGCAACTCAAACCGGAGAAATACTCCGTAATATTGAAACATCGATCAATGAAGTCAGTGGTTTGATCGAACAAGTCGCTGCGGCGGGTGTTCAACAGGCCGACGCCGCTAATGACATTGCTCAAAATATTATAGCGGTTGATGATGCTTCAACAGATTTATTAACAAAAGCTAAAA